>Ga0209281_1000070_pt1 | contig 277098 bp, 246 predicted proteins | sample MedtruBG_FD_187514 | JGI IMG/M metagenome (GOLD analysis project Ga0209281, IMG submission 187514) | Root nodule microbial communities of legume samples collected from California, USA - Medicago truncatula BG (SPAdes) (version 2) | ecosystem: Host-associated > Plants > Roots > Nodule | place...
AGCTCTTCAACGACCTGGGCAAGCGTTACGCTACCCGTGAGGGTGGCTACCTGCGCATCCTCAAGTGCGGTTTCCGCGCTGGCGACAACGCGCCTATGGCGTACGTCGAGTTGGTTGATCGTGCTACTGCTGGCGAAGCTGTATCTGCCGAGTAAGACGTCAGTCTGAAACAAAGAACCGGGCCTAGTGCCCGGTTTTTTGTGCCTGTAAGAAACGCGCCGTTTGTACAAGCGTCTCCTTCGTCCACATCGTCATGATGTGATGGGGATGGTCATTAGTTTTTCTCTATCGATGTCTACAGGTTAATGAATTTGTAGCTGTCATATTGATGATCAATACTCCTTCTCAGCCGATAGCCGGCAGTTCAAGACCGACAGAGGAAGGAACATCGCATGAGCCAAAACAAAACGCTTACTACCGCCAGTGGCGCTCCTGTTGCCGATAACCAGAATTCCCGTTCCGCTGGCCCTCGTGGCCCGCTGCTGCTCGACGACTTTCACCTGATCGAGAAGCTTGCTCACTTCAACCGTGAAAACATCCCAGAGCGCCGCGTACACGCCAAGGGCTCGGGTGCCTACGGTACGTTCACCGTGACGCGCGATATCACTCAATACACCAGCGCGAAGCTGTTTGAGGCAGTCGGCAAGCAAACCCCCACTTTCCTGCGGTTTTCCACTGTGGGTGGCGAGCGTGGTTCGGCCGATACCGAGCGTGATCCACGCGGGTTTGCCTTGAAGTTCTACACCGAGGAAGGAAACTGGGACATCGTGGGCAACAACACCCCCGTGTTCTTCATTCGTGATCCACTGAAGTTCCCGGACTTTATCCACACCCAGAAGCGTTTGCCGCAAAGCAACCTGAAGAGTGCCCAGGCGATGTGGGACTTCTGGTCGCATTCGCCCGAGGCGCTGCACCAGGTCACCATCCTGTTTTCCGACCGCGGTATCCCTGATGGATACCGTCACATGCACGGCTTCGGCAGCCACACTTACAGCCTTATCAACGCTCAGGGCGAGCGTCACTGGGTGAAATGGCACTACAAGACCAAGCAAGGGATCAAGAACCTTGCACCTGCCGAGGCTGCTCGCCTGGCGGGTACTGATCCGGATTACGCTCAGCGCGACTTGTTCAATGCAATCGACCAGGGTGATTTTCCGAAATGGCGCGTGTGCATTCAGATCATGAGCGAGGCTCAAGCAGCGGCGCACTACGAGAACCCGTTTGATGTCACCAAAACCTGGTCGCAGAAAGAGTTTCCACTGATTGAAGTCGGAGAACTTGAGCTCAATCGCAATCCGCAGAACTACTTCGCGGAAGTCGAGCAAGCCGCGTTCGGGCCCAGCAACATGGTTCCAGGCGTTGGACTGTCGCCGGATCGTATGCTGCAAGGTCGGGTCTTCGCCTATGCGGACGCTCATCGCTACCGTGTCGGCACCAATCACCAGCAGTTGCCCGTCAACGCTCCTCGGAGTCCGGTCAACAGTTATCAGCGCGATGGTTCGATGGCTTTTGGCAGCAATGGCGGTGCGACGCCGAACTACGAGCCCAACAGCTACGTCGAGTCGCCGAAGCAGGCGCCTCGTTACGCAGAGCCGGCGTTGGCCCTCAGTGGTGCCGCCGATCGTTACGACCACCGTGAAGACACGGATTACTACAGTCACGCCGGCGCATTGTTCCGCTTGGTGACTGAAGAGCAGAAATCACTGCTGGTCAGCAACATCGCCGGTGCGATGGCGGGCGTGTCGAGTGATGTGGTTGACCGCCAGCTGCAACATTTCTACAAGGCTGACCCGGCGTATGGAGAAGCAATCGCAAAGTTGCTCAACGTACAGCTTAACGAAGTCTAAATGAGAAGCAGAACCGCCCTTGTTTGGGCGGTTTTTGCGTTATTTCAGCCGGTTTTCTCAGAATATCTTCGCTTTTATTGCGTCTTGCGAGTGACGATACCGGTATGTTGGTTCAAACTACAACTTTCAAGCAGGGAGATGTAGGGCGATGCAGGGCCACCCAGATGTAATCGATTACCTCAACACGTTGCTGACCGGCGAACTGGCCGCGCGTGATCAATATTTCGTCCACTCGCGGATGTATGAGGACTGGGGTTTCACCAAGCTCTACGAACGAATCAACCACGAGATGGAAGAGGAAGCAGGGCACGCTGATGCCCTGATGCGCCGGATTCTGATGCTCGAGGGCACGCCGCGGATGCGTCCGGACGATCTCGATGTCGGCACCACAGTCACCGAGATGCTCGAAGCGGATTTGCGCCTGGAATACAAAGTGCGGGCAGCGCTGTGCAAGGGCATCAAGCTCTGCGAGCAACACAAGGACTATGTCAGCCGCGAAATGCTGCGGGTTCAATTGCATGACACCGAAGAAGATCACACCTACTGGCTCGAGAAGCAGTTGGGTCTGATCAAGTTGATCGGGCTTGAGAACTACCTGCAATCCCACACCTGATTGCTGCGAATACAAAAAAGCCCCTGTCACTGATGAAGTGACAGGGGCTTTTTCATGGGGCCCGGTTAAGCCCTGTCGCGTTCCAGCAGCGGCTTGAGGTAGTAACCGGTGTGGGATTGCTTCATCTCTGACACCTCCTCCGGCGTGCCGACGGCAATGATCTGTCCGCCCTTGGAACCGCCCTCCGGACCCAGGTCCACCAGCCAGTCGGCGGTCTTGATCACGTCCAGGTTGTGTTCGATCACCACCACTGTATTGCCGTGGTCGCGCAGGCGGTGCAAAACGTCCAGCAGTTGCTGGATATCCGCGAAGTGCAGCCCGGTAGTGGGTTCGTCGAGGATGTACAGGGTCTTGCCGGTATCGCGCTTGGACAGTTCGCGGGACAGCTTCACCCGCTGGGCTTCACCACCGGAAAGCGTGGTCGCCGATTGCCCCAGCTTGATGTACGACAGTCCGACGTCCATCAAGGTTTGCAGCTTGCGCGCCAGGGCCGGTACGGCATCGAAGAACACCCGTGCTTCCTCGATGGTCATCTCGAGGGTCTCGTGGATGCTCTTGCCCTTGTACTTGATCTCCAGGGTCTCGCGGTTGTAACGCTTGCTCTTGCACACGTCACAGGGCACGTAGATGTCCGGCAGGAAGTGCATTTCCACCTTGATCAGGCCATCGCCCTGACAAGCCTCGCATCGCCCGCCTTTCACGTTGAAGGAGAAACGCCCCGGCCCGTAGCCCCGGGAGCGGGACTCCGGTACGCCGGCGAACAACTCGCGGATCGGTGTGAACAACCCGGTGTAGGTCGCCGGGTTGGAGCGCGGTGTACGGCCGATCGGGCTCTGGTCGATGTCGACGACCTTGTCCAGGTGTTCCAGACCCTTGATGCTGTCGTGAGCGGCAGCTTCAAGCGTCGTCGCGCCGTTCAGCGCCGTGGCGCTCAATGGAAACAGCGTGTTGTTGATCAGCGTCGACTTGCCCGAGCCGGACACGCCGGTCACGCAGGTCAACAAACCGATTGGAATCTCCAGGTCGACATTGCGCAAGTTGTTGCCGCGAGCACCCTTGAGCGACAGCGACAGCTTCTTGTTGCGCGGCGTGCGGTTGGCCGGGACTTCGATCTTCACCCGGCCCGACAGATATTTGCCGGTCAGGGAGTCAGGGTGAACCATGACTTCGGCCGGTGTGCCTTCGGCGACGATGTGCCCGCCGTGCACGCCAGCGCCCGGTCCGATGTCCACCACGTAATCGGCCAGACGGATCGCGTCTTCGTCGTGCTCGACCACGATCACCGTGTTGCCGATATCGCGCAGGTGCTTGAGGGTGCCGAGCAACCGGTCGTTATCGCGCTGGTGCAGACCAATCGAAGGTTCGTCGAGGATGTACAGCACGCCGACCAGGCCAGCGCCAATCTGGCTGGCCAGACGAATACGCTGGGCCTCGCCACCGGACAGGGTGTCCGCGCTGCGATCCAGCGACAGGTAGTCGAGGCCGACGTTGACCAGGAATTGCAGGCGCTCGCGAATTTCCTTGAGGATCTTGTCGGCGATTTCGCCACGTCGGCCGGTGAGCTTGAGCCCGCCAAAATAATCGGACGCATCGCCGATTGGCAGGTTGGTCACCGCCGGCAGGGTTTTCTCGCCAACCCACACGTGCCGCGCTTCACGCCGCAGACGGGTGCCACGGCAATCCGGGCACGACTGGGTGCTGAGGAACTTGGCCAGTTCTTCGCGCACCGATGCCGATTCGGTTTCGCGGTAACGGCGTTCCAGGTTCGGCACGATGCCTTCGAACGGGTGCGAGCGTTTGACGATATCGCCACGGTCGTTCAGGTATTTGAAATCGACGTTTTGCGAGCCGCTGCCGTGCAGGATGAATTTCTGCTGATCGGCGGGCAGTTCGTTGAACGGAACTTCCAGGCTGAATTTGTAGTGCGAGGCCAGCGAGCCGAGCATCTGGAAGTAATAGACGTTACGCCTGTCCCAGCCACGAATCGCCCCTTCGGCCAGGGTCAGTTCGCCATTGACCAGGCGCTTGATATCGAAGAACTGCTTCACCCCCAAACCATCGCAGGTCGGGCAAGCGCCGGCCGGGTTGTTGAAGGAGAACAGCTTGGGTTCCAGTTCGCTGATCGCGTGGCCGCAGATCGGGCAGGCGAAGCGTGCGGAGAAGATCATCTCTTCACCCGGCTCGTCGTCCATCGGCGCCACCAGGGCGATACCGTCCGCCAGTTTCAGCGCGGTCTCGAAGGATTCGGCCAGGCGCTGTTGCAGGTCGGCGCGAACCTTGAAGCGGTCGACCACGACATCGATGGTGTGTTTTTTCTGCTTGTCGAGCTTGGGCGCTTCGTCCAGTTCATAGAGCTTGCCGTTGATTCGGGCGCGGACGAAGCCCTGCGCGCGCAGCTCTTCGAAAACCGACAGGTGCTCGCCTTTGCGCTCGCGGATGACCGGCGCCAACAGCATCAGCTTGCTGCCCTCCGGTTCGGCGAGGACCAGGTCGACCATCTGGCTGACGGTCTGCGCTTCCAGCGGGATGTCGTGATCCGGGCAGCGGGGAATACCCACGCGTGCATAAAGCAGACGCAGGTAGTCGTAGATTTCGGTGATGGTGCCGACCGTCGAACGCGGGTTATGCGAGGTCGACTTCTGTTCGATGGAAATCGCCGGCGACAGGCCTTCGATGGTGTCGACGTCGGGCTTTTCCATCATCGACAGGAACTGCCGGGCATAGGCCGACAGCGATTCGACGTAGCGACGCTGACCTTCGGCGTACAGGGTGTCGAAAGCCAGGGACGACTTGCCGGAGCCGGACAGGCCGGTGATGACGATCAGCTTGTCCCGCGGCAGGGTCAGGTCGATGTTCTTCAGGTTGTGGGTTCGAGCCCCACGAATCAGGATCTTGTCCAAGGTGGCCTCGCTCGGCGGGCGTCGAAAACGTAGGAGTATACGGCCAAATACTGGATGGATGCACACTATCAAACGAGTGGGCTACTGTCTTACATGAAGAGTGTGTCAGCAATGCGCGTCAAAGCGTCGCGATATACCCTGCCAATCGATGGGACTGGTAGAATCGCCGCCGGTTCACATGAGGTTTTTCCATGCACGATCCCCACAGCGAGCGCATGAGTGGCAGCGAGACCCGCGCGGCAAGCGGTCTGGCCCTGGTGTTCGCCTTCCGTATGCTTGGCATGTTCATGGTGTTGCCGGTACTGGCGACCTATGGGATGGATCTGGCTGGCGCCACGCCGGCGCTGATCGGTCTGGCGATTGGCGCCTATGGCCTGACCCAGGCAGTGTTCCAGATTCCTTTCGGTTTCATTTCCGACCGCATCGGTCGCCGCCCGGTGATTTACCTGGGCCTGATCGTGTTTGCCCTCGGCAGTCTGCTGGCAGCCAATGCCGACTCGATCTGGGGCGTGATTGCCGGCCGGATCCTGCAGGGCGCCGGGGCGATTTCCGCGGCGGTCATGGCCTTGCTGTCCGACCTGACCCGCGAGCAGCACCGGACCAAGGCCATGGCCATGATCGGCATGACCATCGGCCTGTCGTTTGCGGTGGCCATGGTGGTCGGCCCACTGCTGACCCGCGCCTTCGGGTTGTCCGGGCTGTTCCTTGCCACGGGCGGTATGGCGCTGTTCGGCATCGTGATCGTGATGTTCATGGTGCCGCGCTCCACCGGCCCGTTGCAGCACCGTGAGTCCGGTGTCGCGCGCCAGGCGCTGATCCCGACCCTCAAGCATCCGGACCTGTTGCGCCTGGACCTGGGCATTTTTGTGTTGCACGCGATGTTGATGTCCAGCTTCGTCGCCTTGCCGCTGGCGCTGGTCGAGAAAGCCGGGCTGCCCAAAGAGCAGCACTGGTGGGTATACCTGACCGCGTTGCTGATTTCTTTCTTCGCCATGATCCCGTTCATTATCTACGGCGAGAAGAAACGCAAAATGAAACGAGTTTTACTCGGCGCCGTCGTGACGCTGATGCTCACTGAGCTATTCTTCTGGCAGTTCGGCGACAGCTTGCGGACTCTGGTGATCGGTACGGTGGTGTTCTTCACCGCGTTCAATCTGCTGGAAGCTTCGTTGCCGTCGCTGATCAGCAAGGTTTCACCGGCTGGCGGCAAGGGCACGGCGATGGGGGTTTACTCCACCAGCCAGTTCCTCGGCTCGGCACTGGGGGGAATCCTCGGTGGCTGGCTGTTCCAGCATGGCGGTCTGTCGGTTGTGTTCCTCGGATGCGCCGCTCTCGCTGCCCTCTGGCTGGCCTTTGCTGTTACCATGCGCGAACCTCCCTACGTCACGAGCCTGCGCTTGCCGTTGTCGCCCGAGGCGATCCGCGAAGCGGGTCTGGTCGAGCGCCTGAAGGCGGTCGTAGGGGTAACAGATGCAGTCATCGTCGCGGAAGAGGCGGCGATTTACATCAAACTGGACACCGAACTATTGGATCGCACCACCCTTGAGCGCCTGGTGAACAACCCGGCCGGGGCAGCGTGCGTAGCCTAGGAGAACGTTATGGCCCGTGGGGTTAACAAAGTCATATTGGTCGGCACTTGCGGCCAGGATCCCGAAGTTCGCTACTTGCCTAACGGTAACGCCGTGACCAACCTGAGTCTGGCGACCAGCGAACAGTGGACCGACAAGCAAACCGGTCAGAAAGTCGAAAAGACCGAATGGCACCGTGTGTCGATGTTCGGCAAGGTTGCAGAAATCGCTGGCGAATACCTGCGTAAAGGTTCGCAGGTCTACATCGAAGGCAAGCTGCAGACCCGCGAGTGGGAAAAAGACGGTATCAAGCGTTACACCACCGAAATCGTGGTCGACATGCAAGGCACCATGCAACTGCTGGGCGGCCGTCCACAGGGCGACCAGCAAGGCCAGGGCGGCGGTAACAACTACCAGCAATCCGCTCCGCGCCAGCAGGCTCCGCGTCCACAGCAGTCGGCACCGCAACAGTCGCGCCCGGCTCCACAGCAGGCGGCTCCTCAGCCGGCTCCGGATTTCGACAGCTTTGATGACGATATTCCGTTCTAGCCTGGCTGCAAGCGGCAAGCTGAAACACAAAACCCGCACTTCACTTCGAAGTGCGGGTTTTTTATGGGCGGTAAAATTTGGTTGCAGACTCAGGCCGCGAGGAACTCGTTGGTCGACACCACGCTGGCATACGCAAACGCCAGGGCTGCCATGAACGCCGCATGAACCTGCACCGCCGCAACCGTCACGCCATTGAACTCCAGGTCACGGGTGGCGCAGGCGTCGTGGATCACGGTGACCGTATAGCCAAAATCCGCCGCCGCACGGGTGATGCCGTCGACGCACATGTGGCTCATGCTGCCCACGACCACCAGTTCCTTGATGCCCTGCTCGTCGAGGATCGATTTCAATTCGGTTTCGCGGAATGAGTTGACGAAGTGCTTGAGTACCACCGGTTCGTCGGCGCGGTTGAGCACTTTCGGATGCAGCTTGGCGCCTTCGGAGTTCGGAGTGAAAAACGGCGCCTCTTCGGAGGTGAATTCGTGGCGGATGTGCACCACCGAATCCCCCGCGTCGCGGAAGGCCTTGATCAGGCGGACGGCGTTGTCGGCGGCGGCATCGGCACCGACCAGCGGCCACTTGCCTTGGGGGAAGTAGTCGTTCTGGATATCGACTACGATGAGCGCTTGCTTGGCCATGACTGTTTCCTCGAAGTGTGTGTTGGTGTGGAATGAAGTATTGGCTGTGGCAGGCAATCCGAGGATTGGCCGCACCGACAATAGAAGGGGGAAAACTGACAATGAACGCAGAAAGGGCAATCGCCGAACTCGGTGTGCTGATCTATCCCGGCGCGCAGATGGCGGCGGTGCACGGCTTGACGGACTTGTTCGGGGTGGCGAACCGGATCGCCGCCGAGCATCAGGCTGCGCAGTTACCGCTGTTGCGGGTCAGCCATTGGCAGGTCGAGGGTGATCAGCCGCCGGTTCGGGTATTCGATAGTCATTCCGGCCCGGGGCGCGCCCTGGTGGCCGTGTTGATTCCGCCGTCGATCGGCGGTTTTTCCGAGGGCCAGGCGCCACAGGGATTGATCCGCTGGTTGCGTGAGCAACATGCCAGCGGTGCGACACTGGGCGGGGTTTGCGTGGGTTCTATCCTGTTGGCCGAAAGCGGTCTGCTTGACGGTCGCAGCGCCACTACCCACTGGACCTCGGCCAAAGCCTTCGCCGAGCGTTATCCGGCGATCAGGCTCAAGGCCGATACGCCGATTGTCGATGACGGCGACCTGATTACCACCGCCGGGCTGATGGCCTGGTCCGAACTGGGTCTGCGCCTGGTCAATCGACTGCTGGGGCCGAGCATCGCCACCAACACCGCACGTTTTCTGGTGGTGGAACACAGCGACAGCGCCAGTGAGTGCGGCAGCAACTTTGCGCCGATCCTCAGTCATGGCGATGCGGCGATCCTCAAGGTGCAACACTGGCTGCAAAGCACCGGGGCGACCGATGTGTCGCTGGCGGCGATGGCCGAAAAGGCAGGGCTGGAAGAACGTACCTTCCTGCGCCGCTTCCGCGCGGCCAGCGGGCTCAAACCCACCGAATACTGCCAGCATCTGCGGGTCGGCAAGGCCCGGGAAATGCTTGAGTTCACCAACGGCACTATCGATCACATCGCCTGGACCGTGGGGTATCAGGACCCCGGGGCATTTCGTGCGACGTTCAGGAAAATCACCGGGTTGGCGCCGAGTGATTATCGGACGCGGTTTGGGGTGACGCCGGGGGCCGCGGCACGGTAGGCCGTTCACAACAAATCCCCCTGTGGGAGCGGGCTTGCTCGCGAATGCGGACTTTCAGTCAACATTTGCGGTGAATGACACTCTGCTTTCGCGAGCAAGCCCGCTTCCACATGTGTTCTGTGCCAGTCTGGAATCGTGCAAAATGCCGGAGTATCAAAGGGCGTCGTGCAGAATAAAACAGGCCTAATGCCATCGCTGTCTGTGCAACGGGCTGATTTTAAACCCCTTTTCCCTCGACGGGCCTTGGCCTGATCTCTGCACCCCTTCAGCTACATTCATCAAGCGTCGATTGAAGGGGGATGCATGACCCCAGCAAACTCCAGGAGACTGGTGGTCGCCCATTCGGTGCTCGCCGATGCACCGCAGCACGAAGTTGAAACCAACCGTGCGCTGGCCCGCTGGCTGGCTCAGATACTGGGGCTCAAGTATGGCGGCAGCTACGACCCGCAACTGCATGTCGGGCGGGACCTCTACCTGTTGCCGACCCAGACCCTGGTGGGCGCTGCGATTGCCCGGCAACTGGGGGTCAAGGGGCCGGAGGATTTGTGGGGTGGTTATGTCGACCACGACTTCATTTGCACCAAGGCCATCAGCCACGGATTGCTCAACCGCCACGCCCATGCGCCGCCAGGCTGGGCTCCGTTGTTTTCCGAGCGGGTGCGCAGCGTGGTGCTCGACGGTCTCAGTGTGTTCTCTCTGAAGGATGCGCGTCCGGCGGCAGAGCATTTGCTGTACACCGGGCCGATCCGCCTGAAACCGATTCATGCCTGTGCCGGACGTGGTCAGGAAGTGATCAAAAGCCTCGACGAGTTCGATGAGCTGCTTGCCCAGCCGGAAGCTGAGGCGATGTTCACCGAAGGCGTGGTACTCGAACAGGACCTGGACCAGGTGATCACCCACAGCGTCGGCCAGAGTCGTATCGGCGGCCACGTACTCAGTTACTGCGGTGATCAATATTTGACCGAGGACGCTCAGGGGGAACAGGTGTATGGCGGGTCCAACCTGCTGGTGGTGCCAGGCGGCTATGACGCATTACTGGAACTGGATCTTCCGGAAGACGTGTGCCTGGCGATCCATCAGGCACAGGTGTTCGACAGCGCGGCGGATGAAGCCTATCCCGGTTTCTATGCCTCGCGGCGCAACTACGACATCGCCCAGGGCGTCGGCAGCGACGGTCGGCCACGCAGCGGTGTGCTGGAACAGTCCTGGCGCATGGGCGGTGCCAGCAGCGCCGAGGTGGCGGCCTTGCAGAGTTTCGTCAACGATCCGGGGATATGCGCGATTCGTGTGTCTTCGGTGGAAACCTACATCGACCAGCCGCTACCGGCGGACGCCATCGAGGTGTACCGCGGGCCGGCGCAGGCCAGTGACTTTCTCCTCAAGTACGTGACGGTTGAATCCAATGACGGCTAGAAGCGAATCCATTCAGATCGACATCGACGACGAACAGATGAGCGGGACCTTCCTGAGTCCCAAATCGAAAGTTCCCGGTGTGCTCTTCGTGCACGGTTGGGGCGGCAGCCAGGAGCGGGACCTGGAGCGCGCCAAAGGCATCGCCGGCTTGGGATGCGTGTGCCTGACATTCGATTTGCGCGGGCACACCAATGGCACCGGTATCCCATTGACACGGGTGACCCGGGAAGACAATTTGCGCGACCTGCTGGCGGCCTATGACCGCTTGCTCGCGCACCCGGCTCTCGATACCTCGGCGATTGCCGTGGTCGGCACCAGTTACGGGGGGTATCTGGCCTCGATCCTGACCTCGCTCAGGCCGGTTCGCTGGCTGGCGTTGCGGGTGCCGGCGCTGTATCGCGACGAGCAATGGCACGCGCCGAAACGCGATCTGGACAAGCTGGACCTGCGTGATTACCGAAGCACCCTGGTGCGTGCCGACAGCAATCGCGCCTTGCATGCCTGCTCGCAATTCACCGGGGATGTCCTGCTGGTGCAGTCCGAGACCGACGACTATGTGCCCCATTCGACGATCATGAGTTACCGCGCGGCGTGCCAGCAGACTCACTCGCTGACCCATCGCATCATCGATGGTGCCGATCACGCGCTGAGCGACCCGGTTTCGCAGCAGGCCTACACCTCGATCCTTGTCGGCTGGATTACCGAGATGGTGGTGGGGGAGCGGTTGAGCATTATTCAATCCCGGTGATTTGCGGTGTGCTTGTGGACGCCTTCGCGGGCAAGTCGGATCGCCGCACCGCCGCTCCCACATGGATCGAGGGTGTACATAGAATCTGCATCCACCAACAGACCCTGTGGGAGCGGCGGTGCGGCGATCCGACTTGCTCGCGAAGGCGTCTTCACAGCCAGCACAAAATCACTTGGGTTTTTTCTCTATCCGCAGCGCCTTGGCCTTGGCTTCCACCAGCAAATACATCACCAGGGTAATCAACAGCGGCAGGATGAAATAAATCGCCCGATAGGCCAGCAGTCCCGCCACCAGGCTGCCCCGCGAAGCCTCGTGTTGCAGCAGGGCCACAAACACGGCTTCCAGCACGCCGAGCCCGGCCGGGATGTGAGTGATGACCCCGGCGATGGCGCTGATCAACAGCACGCCCAACACCAGTGGATAGTCCAGTTTGCTCGGCAGCAAGGTGAAAATCACCGCCGCCATCAGCGACCAGTTCAGGGCACCGAGGGCCAGTTGCAGCACCGCCATGCGCAAGGATGGCAGGTCGATTTCGATGCCGCGAATCGCCCACTCCCGACGCCTGGCAAACCGGCACGCCGCCAGGTACCCGGCGCTCAGCAGCAACAACAAGACCCCCACGCCTTGCAGCGTGCTACTGCTGAGCTTCCAGCCCGGAGGCATGCGTACCAGCCCGCTGCTGAACACGGCACCGGCAATTACCATGTACCCAAACCAGTTGGTCGCCAGGCTCAGGCCGAGGATTTTCGCGATGTTGCTCTTGCTGACCCCGAGCCGCGAATACAACCGGTAACGCATGGCGATGCCGCCGACCCAGGCGCTGAGGTTCAGGTTGAAGGCGTAGCTGATGATTCCCACCGGCAGGATTTGCTTCCAGGTCAGGTTCTGGCGGATGTAAGTGCGGCCGATCAGGTCGAAGCAGGCGTACACCAGAAAACTCACCAGGGTCAGCCCCGACGCAATGATCAGTGTGCGCACCTTGAAGTCCGCCAGGTTATCGAACACTTCGTTCCATTCCAGGCGCTGGGCGAGCATCGTGAACAGCACGATCAGCATCAGGAAGAACAGCATCGTCAGCGGTCGTTTCCAGCGGCTCCAGTGCGACTTGCCCGGGCTTTTGGCGTGAGTTGCCGTGTGGGGATCAGCGCGGTTCATGGTCAGCGCTCTCGGTCGGAGGGGGGAAGGGTTTCAGGCGAGGTTTATGCGCCGGCAACCAACCGGCCCATGCCGGGAAATGCCGCAGGAAGTGGAACACCAGAAAACCGATGGTCATGTGCCAGACACGCCCGCGTGGCGCGATGTCGTGAGACATGACCTTGCAGTGGTTGTCGCTGAGGTCTTCCAGGCGATCGAACAGAACTCGATTGAAGCCACGGTCGCGGATCAGCACGTTGGCTTCCAGATTCATCGACAGGCTCAACGGGTCGAGATTGCTCGAGCCAACGGTACTCCAGTCCTCATCCACCAGTGCGACCTTGCCGTGTAGTGGGCGGTCGCAATATTCGTAGATCTTCACCCCGGACTTGAGCAAGTAATCGTAGGTCATGCGCGCCGCGAGCTTGGCCACCCGCATGTCTGGCTGCCCCTGCAGGATCAGCCGCACATCCACCCCTCGGCGTGCCGCGTTGCGGATCTCGCGCAGCAAGCGGAAACCGGGAAAGAAGTAGGCGTTGGCGATCACCACCCGGCGTTGCGCCTGGCGCAACACCTGGCGGTAAACCTCCTCGATGTCGGTCTGGTGTTCCCCGTTGTCGCGGTACACCAGCCGCACCTGGCCATCGTGATCACTGAAGGCCAGTTCCGAACGCCGCTGCCGACGGCGCTGCCACCAGTATTTGGCGTGTGCCGGGCGACCGCATTGCAGCAGGGCAAAGTGATGGATGTCGGCAACGGCCGGACCCTGAACCTCTACGGAATAATCCTGCTTGGCCTCGGGGCCGAAATCGGCCAGATGATCGGCGGAAAAGTTGATCCCGCCGACGAACGCGACGGTGCCATCGACCACCACAATCTTGCGGTGCAGGCGCCGGAACCAGTTGGTGCGGATGCCCAGGCGTTTCGGTGCCGGATCGAACATTTGCAGATGCACGCCGGCGGCTGTCAGGGCGGTGAGGAACCCGGTACTCAGTTCGCCGCAGCCAAAGCCGTCGAGGCTGACGGTGGTGCGCACGCCCCGTTGAGCGGCTTCGATCAGGATTTGTTGCAGCTCATTGCCCACCTTGTCCTCGAACAGAATGAAGGTTTCCAGCAAGATTTCACTTTGCGCCCGGCGCAGGGCTTCAAACACCCGGGGAAAATACGCCTCACCGTTTTCCAGCAACTCGACCCGATTGCTGCCTTGCCAGCCGTATTCGACATCGACCGCTGTCGGCTCGCGGGTCGGCGGAGCGGGAATGTGTTCCAGCGTGGTTTTTTCCATCGACTGGCTGCTCATAGCTCGATCTCCACCGACAGCGGGACGTGGTCGGAAAGGTGCGACCAGGGCCGGGAGGTCAGCACTCGCGGATGGCTGGCCTTGAGGTTGCGCACGTAGATGCGGTCCAGGCGCAATGCCGGCAAGCGCGCGGGGAAACTGCGTGCCGGTTTGCCATGGTGCGCGGCGAAGACTTCGCGCAAACCACTGGGTTTGAGCAACGCATCGGCGCGCTGGCGCCAATCGTTGAAGTCACCCGCGACAATCACCGGGGCGTCGCCGGGCAGGGCGTCCAGGCGTTGGGCGAGCAGCTTCAGTTGTGCGGTGCGATGGGTTTCGAGCAACCCCAGGTGTACGCAAATGGCATGCACCTCCTGGCCATCGCCGGGCAGGCGCAACACGCAATGCAGGAGCCCGCGGTTCTCGTGGCCGCTGATGGATACGTCGAGGTTGTCGTGGCGGATGATCTGGAACTTCGACAACAGCGCATTGCCGTGATCGCCCGCCGGATACACCGCATTGCGGCCATAGGCGAACTGTGGCCACAGGCTGTCGGCGAGGAATTCGTATTGCGGCATCGCCGGCCAGTTGGTGTAGCGCCTGGGATGCTGTTCGTGGGTGCCGTGGACTTCCTGCAAAAACACCACATCGGCAGACACACTGCGCACCGCGTCACGTAGTTCCGGCAGGATGAAACGGCGATTGAGCGCGGTGAAACCTTTGTGGGTGTTGACCGTCAGCACTGTGAAGCTGCGCACTGTCGTATTGATGGGTGTCTGCTCGTCCGTGACGCCGACCGGCTCGGGAATGTTCATGGCAGCACGCCCTCGGTGGCAGGCTCACCGGGGACGGTGGCGAGGTTTTTGTCGAGGTGCAGGCGTTGCAGCAAATGGCGTGCATCAAAGGGGGCGCGGATTTTGATGTCGTTATCGAAATAGCAGAATACCTCCCGGGATTTGCACGCCTTTGGTTTCTGCCGGGGCGCGATCAGTTGTGCATCATCCGGTTGCCGGCCGTGATGCCAGGCTTCGATTCGTTCGCCCCAGTGTTTTAGTGCCTGCGGGGTGTAGCCGCTGGCATAGAGTGTTTCGGCGCCATGCAGGCGCAGGTAGACGAAATCGCTGGTGATGTCTTCGCGGTACGGCCATTTACCTGCCGTGTCGGCGATGACCAGGGCCGTGTTGTAGCGCTTGAGCAAGCGGACGAACAGCGGATCGATAAAACTGTCGTGACGGATCTCTACGGCATGGCGCAAGGGCTGTTTTTTGTGAGCCTTCAGACTCGCATGGCCGGTGACGTGGGAGTCGTGCTGGCGGGCGAGGGCGGCGGCCTGTTCGGTATTGTGGGGCAATTGGTCGAGGAAGTTTTCGAACAACTCGGCATCGAATTTGAAACTGGGGGGAAACTGCCAGAGGACAGGGCCGAGCTTTTCTTTTAATTCCAGCACTCCGGACGCAAAGAAATTGGCCAGCGGTCTGTGGATGTCCCGCAGCCGCTTGATATGGGTAATGAAGCGCGGGGCCTTGACGCTGAAAACGAAGTCGAGCGGGGTTTCGCCGTACCACTGGGCATAACGTTCGGGCCGCTGCAGCGCGTAGAACGATCCATTGATTTCGATGCTGTTGACCGCCCGCGAGGCGAATTGCAATTCGCGCTTGTGGGTCAGGCCACTGGGGTAGAAGTCTCCCCGCCAGGGCGTGTAGCGCCAGCCTGAAATACCGATATGAATCGTCGCCATGTCGCCTCCGGTCTGACAGCGCCTGTCTTGAGATGACTACGAGGCTGCGGCGAAAGTTTCGATGGCGCTACGGACGGTAAATTTTCTATAGAGCACCACTTGTGGGCGATATATTCCGGCACGTAGCTGCCGATGAGGGCGATTACATCCGGAGGCAAAACGGCAAGGACGGTTTCACACCAGCCCAAATGCTGGCCGATGAATGTCCCCAGCGGCACGCCGGTGACCAACGCCGGTCAGGCTGGTGAACATGCTCGCAATCGTGCTGGCGGCTTTTCCCTTCGGCACTAGACTGGTGGCGATAGTCGAGTCGATCGAGAAAAACACCCCGTGGGCAGCGCAGCGTCGGGATTTGGCTCGTTCAGAAAAATACAGGGAAGGACATTTGATATTTGCCTCGGGCGCAAAGATCGCGAGCGCGGGTGTTAGTCTGTGGCGAGGGATCTATATCCGAACTTGTCCGGCATTTCTCGATCAGTTCCCTACCGATACAGCCAAAGGAGCGGGTGTTTTGATCAGGCTCAAGACCGCGATACTGCTCGGTGCGTTGCTGTTTGTGGGCAGCGAGCAACTGGAAGCCGCCGCGATACCGGGGCTGCCCGCCGCCGCGACGCCGCCGGCCCACCCCGAGCCGCTGGTGCAAGGCGGGTTACTGGGGGCCATCAGTTCAAGCATCGACGAGGTCCAGACCAAACTCGATCTCAATGAAAATCTCGTCGACGTCTGGCGCCTGCGTGCCGACCTGGCAGTCGATGAAGTGGATCAGTTAGTCAATCAGCCTTCGGCCCGTTCGCCCTGGAGCGTCGCCGGCGATTTCCTGCTGCTGACCTGCGTGTGGGCGGTGGTGTTTGCCTGTCTTTGGCTGCTTGGGCGGATGGCCGTCAGGCGCCTGTGCGAGCATCGTCTGCTGCTCAGTCGTGAGCGGGGCCAGGCGTTGCTCGGCTACGTGCTGCCCTACACCCTTGCGGCGGTGATCAGTCTGCCGTTGACGATTTATGCCAGTCAGTTCTTGCCGATATCGGCAGGACGGGCGCTGGCGCTGTGTCTGGCCTATGCCGCCAGCGCGGGGATATTTGCCGCGTCATTGGTGCTGTCGCTGGTGGTGGTGTTCAATGTCGGGCACAAGCGGCGGGCGGTGCAGATCATCCGCGAGAAGAGTCCCCGCCCCTTGTTCGTCATCGGCTTTCTGGTGGCATTGAGCGATGCCCTGACCAGCCCGCAGATCGCCCATCAACTGGGCAACAATCTCACCAGCAGCATCGCCGTGTTCACCGGGTTGGCAGCATCGATGTCCTTCGGCTTGCTGGTGATCCGCATGCGCCGACCGGTCGCCCATGTGATCCGCATCCTGCCACTGGCCCAGCGCCTCAGGCAGCCGGCGCTGCGTGAAACCCTGCGGATATTTTCCGGGCTCTGGTATTGGCCGATTCTGTTGATGGTACTGGTTTCGATCATCAACCTGATCGGTGCCGGGGCGGACAACCAGAGAGTGCTGCGCAGCGCCTTGTTCACCACTGTATTGCTGATTGCCACGGTGTTCCTCAGCACCACGCTGCACCATTTGTTCAAGGCCCACAGCGAGACGGAGCTGCGCCGCAGCAGCGCCTACAAGGAACGCTTTCTCAATCTGTCCCACGCCTTGCTGCGCATCGGCATGGCCATCGTGTTCATCGATATCCTCGGACGGATCTGGGGCGTGTCGCTGTTCGAATTCGCAGTCACCAATGCCGTGGGCCGGGCGATCAGCGATTCCCTGAGCCACATCGGTTTGATCCTCCTGGTGACCTGGATGGTCTGGGTGTTGCTCGATACGGCCATTCAGGAAGCCCTGAAACCACCAACCAACAAGCGCTCGGCGCGCCAGCCGAGTACGCGGGTGAAAACCATCCTGCCGCTGCTGCGCAACGCGATCAAAATCATCCTGGTGGTGATTTGCGCGATCACCACCATGGCCAACCTGGGAATCAACGTCGCGCCATTCCTGGCCGGTGCCGGGGTCATCGGCCTGGCGATCGGTTTCGGTTCCCAGCAACTGGTGCAGGATGTGATTACCGGGTTGTTCATCATCATCGAAGACACCCTGTCCATTGGTGACTGGGTGGTGCTCGATTCCGGCCACGCAGGCACCGTCGAAGGCCTGACCATTCGCACCTTGCGCCTGCGCGACGGCAAGGGATTCGTGCACTCGGTGCCGTTCGGGCAGATCAAGGCCGTGACCAACCAATCGCGGCAATTCGCCTATGCGTTTTTCTCGGTGCAGTTCACTTACGACACCGATGTCGACAAGGCCATCGAACTGATCCGCGAGGCCGGGCACTCCATCAGCAACGACCCGTTCCTGCGCTACAACCTGCAAGGATCGCTGGATGTGTTTGGCGTCGACAAGATGGACCTCAACGGTGTGGTGCTGACCGCGCAATTCCGCACGGTGTCCGGAGGTCAATACGCGGTGAGCCGGGCCTTCAACCAGCGGTTGAAAAAGCTTGTGGATAACTGTCCGTGGGTGAACTTCGCGCAGACTTATCCACAGCAGGCGCTGGTGCCGCGGCATCCGGTCGAAGCGCCGCCGGAGATCGAACCAGAGCATGCTGCTGTACTGATGCCGGATAGGCCGCGTTCTCAGTAGAAGGTTTTGTCCTGAGGTTCTTTGTTGGCTGTGATGGCCTCTTCGCGGGCAAGTCGGATCGCCGCACCGCCGCTCCCACAGGGTTTTGTGTTGGAACACCAATCTGCGTCCGAACATAGATCCAATGTGGGAGCGGGCTTGCTCGCGAAGGCGCCAGACCAGACAACTTCAATGCCGAATCAGTTTGTTGCGCACCTCGGCACCACCGAGCTGATCCAACTCCCCCCAGAACTGCTGCTTGCCGGCAATCTCGGCAGCCACCGGCAACCCGTCCCGATACACCAGCCGATTGCTCGCCAGTGCCGGGACTTTTGCGCCGGGCAATAGCGTGCCGGCGAGGTTCAGCGGATCGACCCCGCACACCGCGACCAGGCTGCCGTCATGGGGCCGACGCCGCACCTCTCGCAACAAGGGGATCGCCTCGGGCAGGGCGAATTGCTCGCCCGCCAGGCCACTGACAAACCGCCCGCCGCGAATCTCGCCGCGTGCCTCCAGCCGATGGAAGGTACGCAGCAGTTCCCGCCAGCTCGGCAACCAGTCCGCCTCGCGTTCCAGCAAGCGCCAGAACACCACGCCGTAGCGGCGCAGCAAGGTCATGGCGATGTGTTCAAGGGTTTCGGCAGACATCCGCTGGTTTTGCACCATCGGCCCGGTAGGTGCGCGTCGCAACAGGGCCCAGCGTCCGGCGTCGTCCATGCCACCGATGAATGCTCCGCGTCCACGCCGACTGTTGCGCGGCTGGCGCTTGCTGGCCGGGGTAATCAGGGCGCGCAATCCGGCGAAGCTGTCGGCGTTCACCAGCCCCGCGCCCACCAGTTCCAGCAGGGCGATTTCCAGCTCTGAACGCAGCAGGTGGGCCTCATGGATCAGCTCATCGAAAAACAGCGCGCCATGCTGGCTGAGGGCGGCGTGGACCCTTTGCGTTTTCGGCGACAGTTCGCTGACCGGCGTCTGTTCGGTCAAGCTGCTCCAGAGGCCGACCTGGTTGCGCGGCAGCAACACGATCGGCGTGCTGCGCAGGGCGGTGCTGGCGCTTTTGTTGTGTGCAGTCAGGCGTGTCCATACCAGTCTGCCGCTGCGGCACAACTCATCCAGCCAGGTCGCCGAGTAGTCCTTGATTCGTGCTGGCAGGATATCGCTGTCCCAGGCTGAAGCAGCGGCGGGGTAGCCTTCGAATTGCGCAATAACGGCCGGCAAAACCGCCGCGCCCTGGCCCTGGCTTGCGCTCGATACATGCTGCCAGTCGAACAGGAATCGCATGAAATCCTGCAACGCCACCGGCTCGATTTCCCGGCGCAGGCGCTTGACCGTATAGCGGTGAATCCGCGCCAGCAAATGCCGCTCGCACCATTCTTCCTGGGCGGTGCCCGGGGTGAATCGGCCGCGCAGCACGTAACCTTCGCGTTCCAGTTGCGCCAGGGCCTGGTTGACCTGCGCAGCGGGCAAACCGAGCGGTTCGGCAATGCGCTCGAGAGCCAGCGGCCCGAAGGCGCTGAGCCGTGCACGGATCAGTTCGAGGATGGCGTCGTCGGGTTCCCAGGCCTCCTCGAAGTCCGGCAGCGCTTGCAGCGATGGCGTCAATTCGGCCTGTGGATAAATCGCCCGCAGGCAGGTCAGGCGTTCCAGTGCCAGCCACAGCGATTGCCCGGCGTTGATCTGCAAACGGCTCGCGCGCCCGCTGTCGGCCAGGGTTGTGAGCCAGTCTAGCCACTGCGGATTGGCGCTGGCCTCGGCATTGGTGATGCACGCCAGGCTCATCAAGGCCTCATGCATTTCATCGACACCGGAGGGCGCCGGCCAGGCTTCGTCGCGCACGGCGGCAATCGCCTCGGCGTCCAGCGCACCAAGATCATCGGTGGACTGCGGGTCGCTCCAGCGCCGATTGAGCACCGCTTGGGTGCGGCGTTCTTCCAGTGGTGCATCGTCGAGAAAGGTATAGGGCCGGGCGCTGAGAATCTCCGCCGCCAGCGGCGAGGGTGCCGGCAAGTCGCGGCTGATCAGGCGAATGTCGCCGCGCTCCATGCGTCGAAGCAAAGCCAGCCAGCCTTCGGTGTCCATGGCTTCGTGCAGGCAATCGTCGAGGGTCTGTTCCACCAACGGATGGTCGGGAATCTCCCGTTCGCCAGCGAGGTTTTCCACGCAGGCGATCTGATCGGGAAACACGCTGGCGATCAGGTCTTCGCTTTTCATCCGCTGAATCTGCGGCGGGACCTTGCGCCCGCCGCTGTAGCGCGGTAGCGCCAGGGCCACGCCGGCATTCCAGCGCCAGCGCACGCCGAACAGCGGCGCGTCGAGCACGGCTTGAATCAGGATGTGTTCGGCACTGTTGCTGTGCAGGTAGCGCCAGACGTCATCCAGTTCAAAACTGTGGCTGGTGGACAGCGACAGCACGATGGCGTCTTCGCTGGCGGCTGCCTGCAACTCGAAGTTGAAGGTGCGACAGAAGCGCTTGCGCAAGGCCAGGCCCCAGGCGCGGTTGATGCGGCTGCCGAACGGCGTGTGAATGACCAGTTGGGTGCCGCCGGACTCGTCGAAAAAGCGTTCCATCAGCAGCGTGTCCTGGGATGGCAGGGCACCCAGTGCTTGCCGTGCGCGAGCCAGGTAGTCCACCAGTTGTTCGGCGCTGGCAAGGTTCAGGCCCAGGGTCTCGGTCAGCCAGTCGAGCGCTGGCTGCAAGTTGCCTGGCGCAGCCCCCAGCAGGTCGTCGAGTTGTGCCTGCAAGCGCGCCACCGCCGCGGACAATTCGGCGCTGCGCCCCGGTGCTTCACCGAGCCAGAACGGAATGGTCGGCGGCAGGCCCCGGGCATCCTCGACCCGGACTTTGCCGGTTTCCACCCGCAGGATCCGATAGGACGTGTTGCCCAGTTGGAAGATATCCCCGGCAATGCTTTCCACGGCGAAGTCTTCGTTGATGGTGCCGATGTTCAGCCCTTGAGGCTCCAGCAGCACGCTGTAGTCGGCGTTGTCCGGAATGGTCCCGCCACTGGTCACCGCCGTCAGTTTTGCGGCCCGGCGCCCGCGCAGGGTGCGGCTCACGGCGTCGCGATGCAGATAGGCGCTACGGATGCCCTGACGGCCGTTGTAGCCCTCGGCGAGCATGTGCAGCAGCGCCTGATAGTGTTTGTCGTCGAGTGCGGCGTAGGGCGAGGCGCGGCGCAGCATGCGCAGCAGCGCTTGCTCCGGCCATTCCTGACAACTGACCTCGGCGATGATCTGCTGCGCCAGCACGTCCAGCGGCGCTCGCGGGATCAGCAAGGTATCGAGTTCGCCCCGACGCACGCAGTCGAGCAGCGCGGCACATTCAATCAGGTCGTCGCGGGTGGTGGCGAACAAACGGCCCTTGGGCGTGCCGCCGACCTGGTGCCCGGAACGGCCGACCCGTTGCAGAAACCCGGCAATCGAACGCGGCGAGGCGATCTGGCACACCAGGTCGACGTCGCCGATGTCTATCCCCAGTTCCAGCGATGCCGTGGCAATCAGCACTTGCAGGTCGCCGCGCTTGAGTCGCTGCTCGGCATCCAGGCGAAATTCCTTGGCCAGGCTGCCGTGATGGGCGGCCACGGCATCCTTGCCCAGGCGCTCGCTCAGGTGCCGGCTCAGGCGCTCGGCGAGGCGCCGGGTGTTGACGAAAATCAGTGTGGTCCGGTGCTCCCGGGCGAGGGCGGCGAGGCGGTCGTACACCAGTTCCCAGACATCGTTGGCCATCACGGCCGATAGCGGCACGGGCGGCACTTCGATGTCCAGGTCGCGGGGGCGGGCGTGGCCGATGTCGACGATCTCGCACGGACGATCGCCACCGACAAGGAAGCGCGAAACGGCTTCGATGGGCTTTTGCGTGGCCGACAGACCGATGCGCAGCAGCGGCTCCGGGCAGAGTGCTTGCAGGCGTTCAAGGCTCAGTGCCAGGTGGCTGCCGCGTTTGCTGGCGGCCATGGCGTGGATCTCGTCGACGATCACCGTGCGTGCCGTGCCGAGCATCTGCCGGCCGGAATCGGAGCCGAGCAGCACATACAGGGATTCCGGCGTGGTCACCAGAATGTGCGGCGCCGTTTTGCGCATCGCCGAACGGTCTTTTTGCGGTGTATCGCCGGTGCGCACGGCAGTGCTGATCTGCAGTTGCGGCAGGCCCATCACGCCCAATTGCTCGGTAATGCCGGCCAGCGGGTTTTGCAGGTTGATCTGGATGTCGTTGGACAGCGCCTTGAGGGGCGAGACGTAGACCACCTGGGTGGCGTCGGGCAAGCCTTCGGGGTTTTCCAGGCCGCGGTGTACCAGGTCATCGATGACAGCGAGAAAGGCGGTAAGGGTCTTGCCGGAACCGGTGGGCGCGGCGACCAGGGTCGAGCGGCGCTGGCGGATCAACGGCCACGCCCGGGCCTGGGCGGCGGTGACGGCCGGGAACGTATGGTTGAACCAGGCGCTGACGGCAGGGTGAAAGCCGCTCAGGGCACTGTCTGCGGGGATGGGCAGGTTCATGCAGCAATTTATGCGGGTGGGGACGGGAAGTTGCAAGTACCGCTCAAGACCTTCGCTGGTCTTCAGGGCCTCATCGCGAGCTTGCTCGCGATGAGGCCAGTGGCGGCAACGCAAAAGTCGGACATCTACACTTTACGGGTGACGGTTGCGCACTAAACCCGCAAAATGCAACGATTCCGGCAATTATCAACGACATCGCCTGGGGCGGTGTCGATAAAGCCATCGTTTCAATCAGACTGGGCCTGCTGACTCTATGCGAATGCGCCTTATGTTACTGGGCGGCGGAAATGCCCTTGGGCAGGCGCTGATTCGCCTTGGTGCGGAGGAAGACATCGGATTCCTCGCCCCCCGCCCGCCCGAAGACGGCTGGGATGCCGCGAGCCTGACACAACTGCTCGACGACACCCGTCCCGATGCATTGATCAACCTTGCCTACTACTTCGACTGGTTTCAGGCCGAGGCAGTGAGCGAATCGCGCCTGGCCGGCCAGGAGCGCGCGATCGAGCGTCTGGCGGAACTGTGCCAGCACCACAACATCGTTCTGCTGCAACCCTCCAGCTATCGCGTGTTCGACGGCTCCCGCGCCACGGCCTACAGCGAAAAAGACGAACCGGTACCCCTGGGTCTGCGGGGTCAGGCATTGTGGCGGATCGAGCAAAGTGTGCGCGCTACCTGCCCCCAGCACGTGCTGTTGCGTTTCGGCTGGCTGCTGGACGATAGCCCGGACGGCGCCCTTGGCCGCTTCCTCGCCCGTGCCGAGCAACCCGAAGAACTGTTGATGGCCGACGACCGACGGGGCAATCCGACGCCGGTCGACGATGCGGCCCGCGTGATCATTTCAGTGCTCAAGCAACTCGATTGCGCCGCGCCGCTGTGGGGCACCTACCACTACGCCGGGCATGAGGCGACCACGCCGCTGGCGCTGGGGCAGGCGATCCTGACCGAAGCCCGCAGCCTGCATCCGCTGGCTATCGAAGCCCCGACCGCCCAGGCCCACGCCGCGCGTCCGGATGCCGCCGAAGAACCGCAACACGCGGTACTGGCCTGCAAAAAAATTCTGCACACCTTTGGAATCAAACCGCGCGCCTGGCGTGCGGCGCTTCCCGGTCTACTGGACAGGTTTTATCGCCATGGCTGACGGCCCCGTTTTGATCACCGGTGGTGCCGGTTTCATTGGTTCTCACCTGACTGACGCGCTGCTTGCCAAGGGCCACTCGGTGCGGATTCTCGATGACCTGTCCACGGGCAAACGCAGCAATCTGCCGCTGGACAATCCCAGGGTCGAACTGATCGTTGGCGACGTGGCCGATGCAGCTCTGGTTGCCCGGGCGATGGCCGGTTGCAGCGCCGTGGCGCACCTGGCGGCCGTGGCTTCGGTGCAGGCCTCGGTAGACGATCCGGTGCGCACGCACCAGAGCAACTTCATCGGCACGCTGAACGTCTGCGAAGCCATGCGCCAGACCGGGGTCAAGCGTGTGCTGTTTGCTTCGAGCGCGGCGGTGTATGGCAACAACGGCGAAGGTGAGTCGATTGACGAAGACACGCCCAAGGCGCCGTTGACGCCTTACGCGGTGGACAAACTGGCCAGCGAGCATTACTTCGACTTCTACCGCCGCCAACATGCGCTGGAGCCGGTGATTTTCCGCTTCTTCAACATCTTCGGTCCGCGCCAGGATCCGTCCTCGCCGTACTCCGGGGTAATCAGCATATTCAGCGAGCGCGCGCTGAAGGGCTTGCCGATCACGGTGTTCGGCGATGGCGAGCAGACCCGGGATTTTGTCTATGTCGAAGATCTGGTCGACTTGCTGGTGCAGGCCATCGAGAAGCCCCGGGTCGAAGACGGTGCGGTCAACGTCGGCTGGAACCAGGCGACGACCCTCAAGCAAATGCTCGAAGCGCTCGAAGCGGTGGTCGGCAAGCTGCCACCGGTGAGCTACGGCCCGGCGCGCTCCGGTGACATTCGTCATTCCCGGGCGAACAACCGGCGCCTGTTGGAACGCTTCAGTACCACTGAGCAGACCCCGATGCGCGAGGGGCTGGCGCGGTTGCTGGGGCGATAGATCGCTTCCATGCGGACATGAAAAAGGCGCCTTTTTACAGGCGCCTTTTTCATGGCCGGAATTTACGTACAACTTGTGCAATTCCTGTGGCGAGGGAGCTTGCTCCCGCTCGACTGCGCAGCAGTCGTAAATCCAGTCAATGCGGTTTGTTTGAATCACCGCTTTTGTCGGTTTTAGGGTCGCTTCGCAACCCAGCGGGAGCAAGCTCCCTCGCCACAACAGCCAGGTTCACCACCACGTGAACATTCTTCCAGCAGTGTCGCTTAGAACTTGTAACCCAGACCCACCATGTAGACGAACGGATCCACATCAACGTCTACCTTGGCCCGGGTGCCCGGTGCAATGGCGTTGTTTTCCACAGTGGCGGTGGTATCGATGTCGATGTAGCGCACCTGGGCGTTAATCATCACGTTGTCGGTCAGCATGTAGTCGGCACCGACCTGCCAGGCCAGCCCCCAGGAATTATCCGCCTTGAAGTTGCTGAAACCGGCGGACTGGGCTCGGCTGCCGACATGTTCGTCGTAGATATAGGTGTAGTTGATGCCACCGCCGATGTACGGCTGGAACGCCGACTTGGGATCCAGCGGGTAATACACCAGGCTCAAGGTCGGCGGCAGCTGTTTGATGCTACCGAGCTTGCCGTTGGCGGGTGCCAGCGCGGTGCCCTTGATTTTTACATCATGTTCAAATGGGGTCGCCGCCAGCAGCTCGATGCCCAGGTGGTTGGTGAGCATGTAGGCGAAGTTCAAGCCCAGTTGCGTATCGCTGCTCAGTGTCGCCTTGCCACCCAGGTCGGCACCCGCCAGCGGGCCTTGATCAACCTTGACACTGGAGCTGTCGGCTTCCGGGTTGACGGTGATTGCACCGGCGCGAAGGAGAATGTCGCCCGCCTCGAAGGCGTGGGCGAGCGGGGCTGCAAGCGCGAGGGCAACCAGCGAAGCGCTGAGCATGGACTTGTTCATGGGGGCTCCAGAGGACGTTAAAAAGTTCGATGTCCAATGGTAAGCGGGCTAACTATTCGGTCTTTTGATGCAGCTCAATGAAAGTGGGGTGGGAGTGATTTTTGTGGTGTTTTTCATGGCCTCATCGTCGGATCGCCGCCCGGAGCAAGCTCGCTCCCACAAGGAATTGTGGTGTGCTGAAGATTTGTGTTTCAGCACTTGACCCTGTGGGAGCGAGCTTGCTCGCGATGGCGGACAGACAGTTGACACAATACAGTCGGACTCACTCCGGCAGTTCATACAGGTAAATCTTGTCCGCCTCCATCTGATATCCGGCATCCGCCAGTTCGCTGGTGGACGCCTTGACCTGCAACGCGCCTTCGATCCAGTAAGGCTGATACAACTCGTCGAGCTTCACGCCAACCTCACTTTTGACGTGCACGATCTGGTTCGACGGCGGTGGCGGCACATGGATGCAGGCGCCGAAATACGGCACCAGCAGAAACTCCGTGGTGCGGCCTTCCTCGCTCACTTCCAGCGGCACGATGTAACCCGGCAGGCGAATGTTCTGGCCATCGAGGGCCTTGACCACCGGGGCGTTGGGCATGTCCTGTTTGGCTGCTGGCGCCGACTCTGCCGAGAGCGTGCTGCTCATCTGCGAAAGATCGTGCAGCGGCGTCATGTTCGGCACTTCTTTTGGCGCGTCGGGCGGGATCATCTCCGACCAGGTCAGGTCTTTTGGCTGGGCCGCCCACAGCGGCAGGGCGACCAGCATCAACAGCGCAAGTACGGCGCGGGGCATTTTCAACGTCCTCATAAACGGATCGACAGGCCATCGACCAGGGATTGGCGATAGGCGCGCCAGGCCGGCACACTGCCCATCAGCAGCGCGGCGATCAGGATGCCACCGAGCAGCGTCCATTCATATTCGCTCGGCCAGGACAGCGGCAGGAACAGACCGTAGTTGGCTTGCACATAGCCCTGGGCCGCCGCGATGCACGCATACAACAACGCCACACCGGCGATCACGCCCGACAGCGCCAGGGCAAAGGCTTCCAACACCAACAGCGTCGCGATGTGCCAGGGGCGTGCGCCCACCGAGCGCAGGATCGCCATCTCCCGGCGGCGTTCATTGAGGCTGGTGAGAATCGCCGTAAGCATGCCGATCAACCCGGTCAGCACCACAAACAGCGAGACCACGAACAAAGCCTTTTCCGCGGTGCCCATCAGACTCCACAGCTCCTGCAACGCCACGCCCGGCAGGATCGCCAGCATCGGCTCACCACGGAACTCGTTGATTTCCCGTTGCAGGGCAAAGGTCGAAATCTTGTTGTTCAGGCCGAGCATGAACGCGGTGATCGCTTGCGGCGTGAGGTCCATGTTGCGCGCCTGGTCGGCGGTGATGCGCCCCTCGCCCCGGGCCGGCACGCCGTTATGCCAGTCGATGTGAATCGCTTCCATGCCACCGAGGCTGATGTGCAGCGTGCGGTCCACCGGTGTGCCGGTGCGTTTGAGAATGCCGACCACGGTGAACGGCTTGTCGTCGTGCTTGACCAGGCTGATCGCCGCCACGCCGTGGGCCAGCACCAGTTTGTCACCGAGTTTGTAGTGCAGTGCATCGGCCACTTCGGCGCCGAGCACCACTTCGAACGGGTCAGTGGCAAAAGCCCGGCCATCGGCCAGTTGCAGGTGTTGCTGGCGTCCGTACTGGTAATGTTCGAAGTACGCCTCAGTGGTCCCCATCACCCGATAACCACGATGGGAGTCGCCGAGGGACATCGGGATCGCCCACTTCACTTTCGGGTTGCTGGCGAAGTGTTCGAAGCTGTCCCAGCGGATGTTGTTGGTGGCGTTGCCGATACGGAACACCGAATACAGCAACAGGTTCACCGAGCCGGAGCGGGCGCCGACGATCAGGTCGGTGCCGCTGATGGTGCTGGCGAAACTGGCCTTGGCTTCGGTGCGCACGCGCTCCACAGCCAGCAACAGGCACACCGACAGGGCAATGGCGAACGCGGTGAGGATCGCGGTGAAGCGACGGTTAGCCAGGCTGGCCATGGCTAGACGAAACAGATACATCTCAGACCTCGGGCGGGGTGGCGGCGCGATTGAGTTCGGCCAGCGACAGGTTGTGGTCGAACAGCGGCGCCAGGCTCTGGTCATGGCTGACGAACAACAGGCTCGACCCGGCTTCGCGGCACTCGGCGAACAGCAGGCGAATGAAGTTCTCGCGGGCGTCGTAATCGAGGGCCGAGGTCGGCTCATCGGCGATCACCAGTTCCGGTTGACCGATCAGTGCGCGGGCGGCGGCGACCCGTTGCTGCTGGCCGATGGACAGCGAGTCGGCGCGGCGACCGAGGATGTTTTCATCCTTCAAACCCAGGTGGGCGAGCAGCGTGGCGGCGGCTTTGTCGACGCTGCCGTGGCGTTGTTTCGCCCGTTCGGCGCGCAGTTTCGAGAAGTGGCAGGGCAGTTCGACGTTCTCGCGCACCGACAGAAACGGCAGCAGGTTGAACTGCTGGAAGATGTAGCCGGTGTGATCGACGCGGAAGTGGTCGCGGGCGCCGGCCGAGAGTTGCGTCAGTTCCTGGCCGAGCAGGCGGATGCTGCCGCGATCAGGCTTTTGCACGCCGCCGAGCAAGCCGAGCAGGGTGGTCTTGCCGCTGCCGCTGGGGCCTTTGAGGAACAGGGTTTCGCCGCGCTCCAGGCGAAACGCCGGGATGTCCAGCAGCGGCGGGTGACCGGGCCAACTGAAGCCCAGGTCGGACAGTTCGATGAGTGCTTGGGTCATTTAGCCGATTTCATGGGTGTTGATTGACCTGTGTAGGAGCTGCCGCAGGCTGCGATCTTTTGATCGTTGAAGGTCAAAAGATCGCAGCCTCGTTTCACTCCGCAGCTCCTACAGGGGGGCTTCAGTGAATTCAGAATTTCAGCGCAGCAGCCTTGGCCGTCACTTCAACCCCTTGCTGCCCGCTCGGGCCGATCAGTTGTACCTGAATTTTCCGGGTGGCCGGGAAGCGGGTGAAAATATTCGCCAGGTCCAGGGTCTTCAATGCATCTGGCGTGGCGCAGGTGAACTGATAGCGAGCGTGGATTTCGCTGTGATCATGATGATGTTCGTGGCCGTCTTCGTCCTTGGCGTCTTCATCGTGATCATCGTCGGCCTCGGGTTTGTCGCCGAACAGCGGGCTTTCCAGTTCCTGGTTTTCCACCACGCAACCGGCGGCTTTCGGCAGGTTGAACAGGGCCAGTGGTTGCTCGAGTTGCGCGCGGGTGGCGGCGACCTTGGCTTTGTCGGCGTCGCTGGTGGCGACGTGCTCGAAACCCACCAGGTTCATGGCCGGGCTTTCCAGCTCCAGCTCCAGGGTCTTGCCGTCCAGCGCCGCGTTCAGGCGTCCCACGCCATGTTCGTGGGCGGCCAGGCTGCCATGCTCATGATCGTGTTCGTCGGCGGCATGGGCGACAGCCAGCGGCAACATGGCAAACGGCAGGGCGAGAAGCAGACGGCGCATGACGAGTCTCCGAAAAGTAAAATGAAGAAAATGTTATGTGATCTTATAACGTAAGTGCGGAGAGTTTGACTGCCTGCTTGGCGTTGCACAAGTCCCATGGGAGCATGCCGGGAAGAAATGTGCGGGAGCAGACCTATGTTGCGAATTCGCGGAAGCATCGGCGATTGGCCGGTGGATTTGACCCTGGAGATGGACGACGCGGACTGGGCGCGGCTAGGGGCGCAGTTGCAGGTGGAAAAATCCGCCGTCAGCGTGCCAGCGGCGAAACCACTGAATCAGGATGATGCGCTGTGGCAGATCGCCAGGGATTTGCTGCGCAAGGCAGGGCAGCTCAGCGGGCCGGACCTGCTTGATCAACTCGAAGGGCTGACCGGCAGCGCGGCGGCGGGCAAACGCCTGCTGGTGCGTTTGCGCCATAGTCCGGACGTGAAGGTAGTGAGCGGCGGGGATACGCCGCTCTACAGCTGGATCGAGTAGACCGTAAAAAGATCGCAGCCTGCGGCAGCTCCTACAGGGTGAATACATATTCTCTGTAGGAGCTGCCGCAGGCTGCGATCTTTTGATTTTTAATAGAGGGCGGCAAACAACTTGCGGCGGTAGGTGCTCACCAACGGATGATCATTGCCCAGCAACTCGAACACCTGCAGCAAGGTCTTGTGTGGCAGGCCTTCGCTGTAGCTGCGGTTGCGGGTGAACAGCTTGAGCAAAGCCTCCAGAGCGGCGTCGTACTGCTGACGGGCCAGTTGCTGGATCGCCAGTTGATAGACCGCTTCATCGTCCAGCGGGTCTTTTGCCAGCCGGGCCTTCAGATCGGCGGCATCCGGCAGGTCCTTGGCCAGACCGAGAAACTTGATCTGTGCCTTGGCGCCAGCCAGCGCGGCCTTGTGCTCGTCGCTCTTGACCGCATCCAGCACGGCTTGCGCTTCGCCCAGTTCACCGCGCTCGGTCAGGCAGCGGGCGTAGAGGATCAGTGCCTTGGCGTTGGTGTTGTCTTCACCCAGGATCACTTTGAGCAGCGCTTCGGCATCGGCAAAGCGACTGTCGTCGAACAGCGCCTGGGCCTGTTCGAACGGATCGGCGGCGGCCGGTGGCGGCATCTGCACGTGGGGTTCGAGCAGGGCGCGCACGGCGGATTCCGGCTGGGCACCGGCAAAGCCGTCGACAGGCTGGCCGTCCTTGAACAGCACCACGGTCGGCAGGCTGCGGATGCCGAAGCGGGCGACGATGTCTTGTTCGAGGTCGCAATTGACCTTGGCCAGCAGCAATTCACCCTGATAGCTCTCGGCAATGCTCTGCAACATCGGCATCAGCACTTTGCAGGGCGCGCACCATTCGGCCCAGAAATCCACCAGCACCGGCTTGTGGAAAGAGTTCTCGATCACCGACTGGTCGAAATCGGCAGTCGTGGCGTCGAAGATGTACGGCGTTTCCTGACTCATGGGCAATCTCGTAAAAGCGTGAATGGGGCAACTATACGACTTGGTGGGGGGCGGCCGGAAGCGGGGTGGCCGTGAGCGGTGTGTTGCCTGACCGGGCTTGCTCCGGGCGGCGATCCGACGAAGCTTTTAGCTAGCGCGTTGCGCGTGGTACAGGCTCACATGCCGAAACTCGTGGGGCTCGGCCAGATCCGGCAGGGTCATGGCTTCAAGCATTTCGATGCGCCGGTACAACGGATGGCGAAAATCCCGCACTCGGGAATCCGCCACCAGCGCCTCTCGGCCGCGGCTGAGGAACTGGTCGAGCAGCGGCAGGTTGGCCCGGTCGTACAGCACATCCGCCACCAGAATCAGGTCGAAGCGATCGGCCTCGGCGAAAAAATCTGTCGAGTAGTTGAGTTCTACGTCATTGAGCTTGGCATTGGCCCGACACGCGGCAATCGCCAGCGGGTCAAGGTCGCAGGCCAGCACTTCGAGCGCGCCGGCCTTGGCTGCGGCAATCCCCGCCACCCCGGAACCGGCACCAAAATCCAGCACGCGCTTGCCTTCGACCCAATGCCGGTTTTCGGCCAGATAGCGGGCCACGGCCAGACCGCTGGCCCAGCAGAAGCTCCAGTACGGCGGCTCATGCAGGATGCGCCGGGTCTCTTCCGGGCTGAAGGCGCGGTCCATGTTGTCGCCGTCGATCAGCCACAACTTCAGATCGGTCCCTGGTAACTCACAGGCAACCAATTGCGCATCACCGAGCAGTTCACCCAACGCCTTTTGCAGGTCGAGCGGTGCACTCATGGGGCTTTGACAAATTGCAGTTGGCCCAGGGCCTGGGTGGTCGGCTGGGTAATCAGCTGCGACGGCAAGTGCAGGATCAGCTGCCCGGACTGACTGGCGCGGCCTCGCAGTTCAACACGGCCCCCGGACGGGAAGGATTGCGGATTGAAACGCAGGTGAAATGGCAGCACCTGGTTGTTGCCGATCAGGCTGGAACTGGCGAGCAATTGTTGCGGGCGGTCCTTATCGTCGATCACCAGCAATGCCAGTTCGACCTCAGCGCCGGCTGGAACGCCTTGCAGGGTACCGCTCAGTTCACGCTGATAGGCGGGCAGAGGGCCGAGGTCAGCCGCCTCCCGGGCTTTCTTCTGCGCTTGCTGCGGCGCCGGGCCTGGCGTTGGCGGCTGGGACTTGGGGGCATCGCTGCCGCAAGCCACCAGCAGACTGAAAACACTGAGCAAAATGAGCGGACGTAACGACATTGGTGGCTCCATAAAGCTGAATTCCATGGATCAAGTGATCATCCCGTCTGTATACCGCAAACCCTATGGCTTGTCTTGCCACCGGGATGCGCTACCATGGCCCTCCCTTTTTTTGTTGCCTGCCACCATGCACTGTCCCTTCTGCGGTGCCAACGACACCAAGGTCATCGACTCGCGTCTGGTCGCCGAGGGCGAACAGGTGCGCCGCCGGCGTGAATGCCTGGCCTGCGGCGAGCGTTTCACGACGTTCGAGACGGCTGAACTGGTGTTGCCGCGCCTGATCAAAACCGACGGCAGTCGCCAGCCGTTCGACGAAGAAAAACTCCGCGCCGGCATGCAGCGCGCGCTGGAGAAGCGCCCGGTGAGTGTCGAGCGCCTCGAGTCGTCGCTGGTGCACATCAAACACAAACTGCGCGCCACGGGCGAGCGCGAGGTCAAATCCCTCGTGGTCGGCGAACTGGTGATGGCCGAGCTGCAGAAGCTCGACGAAGTCGCCTATATCCGCTTCGCTTCGGTATATCGTCGCTTCCAGGATCTCAATGAGTTCCGCGAAGAGATCGATCGCCTGGCCCGTGAACCGGTGAAAGAATGACCACACCCGCAGAACAAGCCATCCTCGACGCCCATTTCATGGCCCGTGCCCTGGAACTGGCGCGCAAGGGACATTACACGACGCACCCCAATCCGCGTGTCGGTTGCGTGATCGTGCAGGGCGGGCAGATTGTCGGCGAAGGCTGGCACGAGCGCGCCGGCGAGCCCCACGCTGAAGTCCACGCCTTGCGCGCGGCCGGTGAGCAAGCTCGTGGCGCCACCGCATACGTGACGCTTGAGCCTTGCAGCCACCACGGCCGCACACCGCCTTGCGCCGATGCACTGGTCAATGCCGGTGTGGCCCGCGTGGTCGCAGCGATGCAGGACCCGAATCCGGAAGTCGCCGGTCGCGGTCTGCAACGCCTGGCCCAAGCCGGTATCGCCACTGAAAGCGGTGTGCTGGAAGGCGAGGCGCGCAAGCTTAATCAAGGCTTTCTGAAACGCATGGAACACGGCTTGCCGTTCGTGCGGGTCAAGCTGGCCATGAGCCTGGACGGGCGCACGGCGATGGAAAGCGGCGAAAGCCAGTGGATCACCGGCCCGGCAGCGCGTTCGGCGGTACAACGGCTACGTGCCCAGGCGAGTGTGGTGCTGACCGGTGCCGATACGGTGCTGGCGGACAGTGCTCGTTTGACCGTGCGTGCCGATGAGTTGGGTCTGGATGCCAGGCAAACGGCACTGGCCATGAGCCGTCCACCGCTGCGGGTGTTGGTCGACGGGCGCCTGCGGGTGCCGCTGGATGCGCCGTTCTTCAAGGCTGGCCCAGCGCTGGTCGCCACCTGCGTGGCGGTGGAAGAGCAATACGCCAACGGTCCGGAATGCCTGATCGTGCCGGGCTACGATGGCCAGGTCGATCTGCGCCAGCTGCTGGTTGAGCTCGCCGCCCGTGGTGCCAACGAGGTGCTGGTCGAGGCCGGCCCGCGTCTGGCGGGTGCCTTTGCCCAGCTCGGTCTGGTGGACGAGTTCCAGATTTTTATTGCCGGCAAGTTCCTGGGTTCCTCGGCGCGGCCGCTGCTGGACTGGCCGCTCGCGCAAATGAAGGATGCGCCCGAGCTTAAAATCATCGAAATTCGCGCGGTGGGCGATGACTGGCGAGTCATTGCCATTCCTACGCCAGCAGCGAGCGTATAATTTCCGGCCATCGCTATAGCGCTGGCTTTGTTCTCGAGGAGAACCTCATGTTTACCGGCATCATCGAATCCATCGGCAGTATTCGTGCATTGACCCCAAAGGGCGGTGATGTGCGGGTTCACGTCGAAACCGGCAAGCTCGACCTGAGCGACGTCAAACTGGGCGACAGCATCGCGGTCAACGGCGTGTGCCTGACGGCCGTGGAATTGCCGGGCAATGGCTTTGCGGCGGACGTCAGTCGCGAAACCCTCGACTGCACCGCCATGAACGACCTGAAAAGCGGCAGCCCGGTCAATCTGGAAAAAGCCCTGACCCCGACCACTCGCCTCGGCGGGCATCTGGTCAGCGGTCACGTCGACGGCGTGGGCGAAGTGGTTGCCCGTACCGAGAACGCGCGCGCCGTGGAATTCCGCATCCGCGCGCCGAAGGACCTGGCCAAGTACATCGCCCATAAAGGCTCGATCACCGTCGACGGCACCAGCCTGACCGTGAACGCAGTCGATGGCGCCGAGTTCCTGCTGACCATTATTCCCCACACCCTGAGCGAAACCATCATGGCGTCGTATCAGCCAGGCCGCCGGGTGAACCTGGAGGTGGACTTGCTGGCCCGTTACCTGGAGCGCCTGCTTTTGGGCGACAAGGCCGCAGAGCCGACTGCCGGCAGCACCATTACCGAAAGCTTTCTGGCCCAAAACGGCTACCTCAAATCCTGAGCTCTAATTTCGAAAGAAGGGGGGTGCCTTGTGGCGCTCAATAGCATCGAAGAACTGGTTGAAGACATCCGCCAAGGCAAGATGGTCATCCTCATGGATGACGAAGACCGCGAGAACGAAGGCGACCTGATCATGGCCGCCGAGTGCTGCAAGCCCGAGCACATCAACTTCATGGCCAAGCATGCCCGTGGCCTGATCTGCATGCCGATGAGCCGCGAGCGTTGCGAACTGCTCAAGCTGCCATTGATGGCGCCGCGCAACGGTTCCGGTTTCGGCACCAAGTTCACCGTATCGATCGAAGCGGCCACCGGCGTGACCACCGGCATCTCGGCCGCCGACCGTGCGCGTACCGTGCAGGCTGCCGCTGCCCGTGATGCCAAGGCTGAAGACATCGTCAGCCCGGGCCACATCTTCCCGCTGATGGCTCAGGCCGGCGGTACCCTGGCCCGTGCCGGCCACACCGAAGCGGCGTGCGATCTGGCGCGCATGGCCGGTTTCGAGCCGAGCGGCGTGATCTGCGAAGTGATGAACGACGACGGCACCATGTCCCGTCGCGCCGAGCTGGAAGCTTTTGCCGCTGAACACGACATCAAGATCGGCACCATCGCCGACCTGATTCACTACCGGATGATCCACGAACGTACCGTTCAGCGGATTGCCGAGCAGCCACTGGACAGCGAACTGGGCCAATTCAACCTGGTGACCTATCGTGATTCGGTGGAAGGCGACGTGCACATGGCGCTGACCCTGGGCAACGTATGTGCCGAAGAACCAACCCTGGTTCGCGTGCACAACATGGACCCGCTGCGTGACCTGCTGATGGTCAAGCAACCCGGCCGCTGGAGCCTGCGCGCCGCCATGGCCACGGTTGCCGAGGCTGGCAGCGGCGTGGTGCTGTTGCTCGGTCACCCGCTCGATGGCGACGTGTTGCTCGCGCATATCCGCGAAACCGCCGATCACGCAGCGGTGAAAAAACCGACCACCTACAGCACTGTCGGTGCCGGTTCGCAGATCCTGCGTGACCTTGGCGTACGCAAAATGCGCCTGATGTCGGCACCCATGAAATTTAATGCGATATCCGGTTTCGATCTGGAAGTTGTAGAATACGTGCCCTCCGAATAATGACCGGTTGTTTCCGGCCTTGAATTCGCGGTTCAAATATCACCGAGGGACGCGTACGAGACGCGTCCCGGCTCTTTAAGAGATCTATCGAATGACCCTGAAGACCATCGAAGGTACCTTCATCGCCCCTAAAGGCCGCTACGCTCTGGTAGTGGGCCGTTTCAACAGCTTCGTCGTTGAAAGCCTGGTCAGCGGTGCAGTTGATGCCCTGGTTCGCCACGGCGTGAGCGAAAGCGACATCACCATCATCCGCGCACCTGGCGCCTTCGAAATCCCGCTGGTTGCGCAGAAAGTCGCCCAGAAAGGCGAATTCGCGGCAATCATCGCCCTGGGCGCGGTCATTCGTGGCGGCACCCCGCACTTCGAATACGTGGCTGGCGAGTGCACCAAGGGCCTGGCCCAGGTGTCCATGGAGTTCGGCGTACCGGTCGCTTTCGGCGTCCTGACCGTTGATTCCATCGAGCAAGCCATTGAACGTTCCGGCACCAAGGCCGGCAACAAAGGTGCTGAAGCTGCCCTGTCCGCTCTGGAAATGGTCAGCCTGCTGGCGCAGTTGGAGGCCAAGTGATTAGCGACGAAAGCGATCGTTTCAACCCGCGCGATCCAAAGCCTGCGGATGCCGGCAAGCCATCGAAAAGCGTCAAGCGTCGCGAAGCCCGTCAGCTCGCGACTCAGGCGCTGTACCAATGGCACATGGCCAAGCAGTCGCTGAACGAGATCGAAGCGCAGTTCCGGGTCGATAACGATTTCAGTGATGTCGACGGCGCGTACTTCCGCGAAATCCTGCACGGGGTTCCGCAGTTCAAGACCGAAATCGACACCGCGCTCACGCCTTGCCTGGACTTGACCATCGATGAGCTGGACCCGGTTGAACTGGCGGTTCTGCGTCTGTCCACCTGGGAGCTGCTCAAGCGCGTCGACGTGCCGTACCGCGTTGTGATCAACGAGGGTATCGAACTGGCCAAGGTCTTCGGTTCCACCGACGGCCACAAGTTCGTCAACGGTGTGCTCGACAAGCTGGCCCCGCGTCTGCGTGAAGCTGAAGTGAAGGCGTTCAAGCGCTGATCGGCGCTTGGAATGTCGACACGAAGCCATGGGCGAGTTTGAGCTGATCCGCAATTTCTTCGCCGCCGCGCCTTGTGCGCAGGGCGGCGAAGGCGTTGCCCTCGGGATCGGCGATGACTGCGCCTTGCTGGCTGTTCCCTCCGGGGAGCAGATCGCGATCTCTACCGATACGTTGGTGGCCGGCGTGCATTTCGCCGATCCCTGCGATCCGTTTCTGCTCGGTCAGCGCTCGCTGGCCGTGGCCGTCAGCGACCTGGCCGCCATGGGCGCCACCCCGGTTGCCTTTACCCTTGCCCTGACTTTGCCGACGGTGACCGCCGATTGGCTGCAAGCCTATGCCCGTGGTTTGAACCAGATGGCGCAAAGCTGCGGCGTGGCGCTGGTGGGGGGCGACACGACCCGCGGGCCGCTGAGCCTGACCATGACCGTGTTCGGACGCGTGCCGGCCGGCCTGGCGCTGACCCGCAGTGGAGCGCAACCGGGCGACCTGCTGTGTGTCGGCGGCAACCTGGGCAATGCCGCCGGTGCCTTGCCCTTGGTGCTCGGCCAGCGCACAGCCGAAGCGCGCATTGCCGAGCCATTGCTGGCGCATTACTGGTCGCCGCAACCGCAGCTCGGTTTGGGTCAGGCGCTACGGGGCAAGGCCACTTCGGCAATGGATATCTCCGACGGCCTGCTCGCGGATTGCGGGCATATCGCGCTGGCGTCGAAGGTCGGAATCGAAGTCGAGCGGGATCGATTGCCGCTGTCGCAGAGTCTGGTCGACTTTCTCGGTCAGTCGGACGCACAGGTTGCAGCCCTGAGCGGCGGCGACGATTACGTCCTGGCCTTCACCTTGCCGCCCGTCGAGTTGCCGCTATTACTGGCCGATGGCTGGCCGATCCATGTAATTGGCCAGGTTGTGACAGGGCAGGGCGTGAGGCTGCTGGACGCCGATGGCAAAGACATCACCCCGCAATCCCGGGGTTATCAACATTTTCGGGAGTCACCGTGACAGATCATCCCAAACAGGTCCCGGCGGAGTTCGTACCGCCGTCGGTCTGGCGCAATCCATGGCATTTCCTGGCGTTCGGCTTTGGCTCGGGCACCTTGCCAAAGGCGCCCGGCACTTGGGGGTCGTTGGTTGCGCTGCCCTTTATCCCGTTGTGGCAGATGCTGCCCGACTGGGGTTACTGGCTGATGCTGGGCATCACCATGCTGTTCGGCTTCTGGCTGTGCGGCAAAGTGGCCGACGATTTGCGGGTACACGACCATGAAGGCATCGTCTGGGACGAAATGGTCGGGATGTGGATCACCCTGTGGCTGGTGCCGGAAGGCTGGCAGTGGTTGCTGGCGGGTTTCCTGATGTTCCGCTTCTTCGACATCCTCAAGCCATGGCCGATTCGCTGGATTGACCGGCACGTACATGGCGGCGTCGGCATCATGCTCGATGATGTCCTGGCCGGGGTGTTCGCCTGGTTGGCGATGCAGGGACTGGTGTGGTTTTTCGCCTGACCGGGGATTCCAGGCGTTGATCATGAGAGCTGTTGATTCGAACTGACACGGTTCTTAAGGTAGATGATGTATCCATTGTGGGAGCGGCGGTGCGCCGCTCCCACATTGATTGTGGTGCGGTGTATATCAAACATTTTGATAGTTATCGCCGATAATTCAGCCTAAGCGTCCTCCGGAACCTGCTGTTACAATGCCGGCTCTGCGAATCTTCAGACTTTTAGATCAGGAGCACACCGGTGCCTGTCGTTTTTGTCGCCGCTTCCAAGCTGCCAACGCCTTTTGCGCAATTCACCATGCATGGCTTTCTCGATGAAGCCACCGGCCGCGAGCACGTTGTGCTGAGCCTGGGTGAGATTGCCGACGGTGCCCCGGTACTCGGCCGGTTGCACTCCGAATGCCTGACGGGCGATGCCTTGTTCAGCCAGCGCTGCGACTGCGGGTCGCAACTGGAGGCCGCCTTGCAGGCCATCGCCCGCGAAGGTCGTGGCGTCTTGCTCTACCTGCGCCAGGAAGGCCGGGGCATTGGCCTGCTCAACAAGATCCGAGCCTATGAGTTGCAGGACGGTGGCGCCGATACCGTCGAAGCCAACGAACGCCTGGGCTTTGCCGCCGACCAGCGTGACTACGCCATGTGCCTGCCGATGCTGGAGCACCTGGGCGTGAAGTCCTTGCGCCTGATGACCAACAACCCGCGCAAGGTCAAGGCCTTGACCGACATGGGTATCGTGGTCGCCGAGCGCGTGCCGCTGCACACCGGCCACAATCCGCATAACCGACTCTACCTGGCGACCAAGGCCAGCAAGCTCGACCACATGATGGGCAATGAGCATCAGGGCGAGGTAGATCGGGCGTGACCCGCGGTCAGGTGCGGCGGCGATTGTCCTTCAACTGGTGGCAATACCTGGCGCTGGCCTTGTTGCCGCTGTTTGTGATCAACGCGGTATTCGGTCAGAGCGAAGCGATTCTGCCGGTGCTGGCGATGCCGTTGTTCATCGCCGGAGTCGCCTCGATGTTTGTCAGCCTGAAATTTTTCGGTGCCTACAAACACGCGCTTATCGCCACCCAGAAAGCCCTCGATACCCCTGAAGAACCTGGCGCCTGGATCAGTCTGGCGGCCAAGCGGCGCACGGCATTCCTGGCCGCCGGGCTGCCGGCCTGGATCGGTGCCCTGGCGGTGTTCGTCGGTCTCGAAGCCGTGCCGCTGATGCTGCTGGCCCTGTCGACCGCCGTGCTGTTCTATCTTTACCGTATTCCGCGTCAACTCGGTTGATGCGCGCGCTCTGGCTGGCGGTGTTGCTGCTGGCCGCCAGCGGCTCGGCATTCTCGGTCGAACGGGTTGTCAGCCTCGCCCCGTCGCTCTCTGAAATCGTCGTTGAACTGGGTTCCGCCGACCTCCTGGTAGGGGTGCTGGATGCCGGTGAACGACCTGCAGAACTCAAGAACCTGCCCTCCGTTGGCCGCTATGGCCAGCTGGACATGGAGCGCCTGCTCAGCCTGAAACCCGATCTGTTGCTGCTATGGCCCGGTAGCGTCGGCCCGGCCCAGCGTGACCAGCTCAAGCGACTGAATATGCCCACCTACGTCGCCGAACCCCACAGCCTGAACCAGCTCGCCGCACAGATCGAGGCCATTGCCGCTCAGCTCGGTCGGCCTGAGCGCGGAACTTCATTGGCCGGCGATTTACGCCAGCGGCTGGATGAATTGCGTCAGCGCTATCGCCGGGACAAGCCGTTGCGAGTGTTCTATCAGGTCTGGGATCGGCCGCTGTATACGGTTGGCGGCGAGCAGATCATCAGCGATGCGCTGGAGGTCTGCGGTGCGCAAAACGTATTTGATGACCTGAAGCTGCCGGCACCGCAAGTCAGCGTGGAAGCCGTGTTGCAGCGCAATCCCGAGGTAATCCTGGCCAGCGATCAGGCGCAGCTCGATGCGTGGAAAGCCTGGCCGCAGGTGGCGGCCGTGGCACAAGGGCAATTGCGACTGGTGACGGACAAGGGCCTGGAGCGGCCGAGCGGGCAGATGATTGAGGCAACTGCAAAACTGTGCCAGTTGATCGCGCCGAATTTGTAACTGTGGCGAGGGAGCTTGCTCCCGCTGGGCTGCGAAGCAGCCCTAAAAACCAACACTGCAATTTGTCTGATTGCCCTGTCAGCTTTGATTGCGACTGCTGCGCAGTCGAGCGGGAGCAAGCTCCCTCGCCACAATGATTTGCGTCAGCCTCAGATCTCCGGCGTCCAGGTTACCCCGAACATCCACGCCCGACCTTCCTCGCGATACCCGTACTGGCTCCCTTGGAAGCTGTACAGCGCCCGGCTGTAACCCTTGTCCAGCAGGTTGTCGACCTTCAGCTCCAGCCGGATTTCACGATTGAGCTCCCAACTGCTGCGCAGTCCCAACAAGGCATAACCGCCCAATGGCTGTTGATTGTTCAGGTCGTCATAGCTGCTGCTGACCGCTTGCCAACTGGCGCCAAGGCCCAGGCGATCGAACTGACGGTCCAGATCCCAACTCAAGGTGCGGCGCGCGCGACGGGCCAGGGTGTGACCCGTGTCACGATCTCGTGGGTCGATAATCGCCACGCCAAGGTTGCTCTGCCAGCCGAACAGTTCCTGTTTCAGCGCTGCTTCGAAGCCGTTGATCCGTGCCGAGGCAACGTTCTCGGGGCGCGAGTTGCTGCCGAAAATGATCGCGTCTTCAAGGTCGGTGCGATACAGCGACGTCTCCAGGCGACTGTCCTCGGTCAATTGGCTACGCCATTGCAGCTCATAGCTTTTCGAGGTTTCAGGCTTCAGGTCGGGGTTGCTGAAGTCAGGGTAATACAGGTCGTTGAAGGTCGGCGCGCGGAAGCCTTCGCTGTAGGTCAGCAGCACTTCGTTGTCCGGGTTCAGCGGCAGGGTGAAGGTGCCGCTCCAGGTGTTCTGGCTGCCGAACTGCTGGTTATCGTCGTGGCGCAGGCCCAACTCCGTGGAAAAACTGTCTGCCTGATAGCGATGCTGGATAAACGCGGCGCGGTTCCAGCGGCTGTCTTCGTCGAATGCCGTGGTGCTATTGATCCGGTCTTCGTACCAGTCGCCGCCGAGCATCAGGCTGTTGCGCTCATTGAGCGTCAGGTCGTTTTGCCAGGTCACCGAGTCGCGATAGGTGTTGAACACGGTGCGCTCATCGCTGAGCTTGTCGAGGGTCTTCTCGCGGTTTTCACTGTGGCCGACATCAACGCGGGTTTTCCAGAGATCGTTGATCCGTGCATCGACATAGCTGCTGACGCTGCTCACGTCGAAGTCGCTGTAGGGCTGTTGCTGGACCGATTCGAACGTATTCATGTCGAAGCGACCGAACGGGTTGTCGAACTCGCTCTTGCCACGGTTATCCAGCAGGTTGGCGCCGACTTCGATGTCTTGCGTCAGGGCGTGACTCAGGCTCAGGCTGAGCGACTTGTTGCGATATTCGTCATGGTCGCCATCACTGGGATACGACTCATGGGTGCGATTGATGCCGGCGGTTTCGTCGAGGCTGGCGCCGAGGTTGAAACGGGTTTGCTCATCACCGCCGGACAAACCGAGACTGCGCTCCCAGGTCTGGTTGCTGCCAAATCCCATGTGCAATCGAGGTTGCAGGCCTTGCTCGCCACCACGGCGGGTGAAGATCTGGATCACCCCGCCAATCGCATCGCTGCCATAAATCACCGAGCGGGAGCCGCGCAGCACTTCCACGCGCTCGACCTGCTCGATATTGATGTGTTGCAGGTTGCTGTCGCCGGAGGTCGAACTGCCGATGCGCTGGCCATCCACCAACACCAGGCTCTGGGCCGACTGGGTGCCACGGATGTAGACACCCGGAATGCTGCCGCGCCCGCCGGACTGCGAGACTTGCACGCCCGGCACCCGACGCAACAGGTCAGTGACGCTATAGGGTTGCAGGCGATCGATGTCTTCGCGGGTGAATACGGTGTTGGCGGCGCTGCTGTCGTTGCGCGCTTCGACCTGGCGGTTGGCGCTGATCAACACGTCGGGCAGCTTCAGGGCCTGGTCGCGTTCGAAGGCGTCGGCCAGCAATTGACCGGCCGGCAGCAGGGTCAGCGTCAGGGCGAAGGGAGAGAGTTTCATGGAGTATCCGAGATTTCAGATGCGACGCAACTCTCCGTAGGAGCTGCCGAAGGCTGCGATCTTTTGATTTTGATTTTTTCAGATATGGAGTTGTCGAAGGCCAGGATCAAAAGATCGCAGCCTTCGGCAGCTCCTACACAGGGTTTTGCGTTTAGAGGTTGAGCAGTTGCAGGCGTTCGCGAATGGACGCTTCGATTCCCGCCTCGTCCAAGCCACACTCGGCCAGCATTTGCGCCGGCTTGGCGTGCTCGACGTAAATATCCGGCAAGCCCAGGTGCAGCATCGACTTGAGGATGTTTTCGCGGGCGAGGAATTCGCTGACCGCGCCACCGGCGCCGCCCATGATCGCGTTTTCTTCGACGGTCACCAGCAAGTCGTGGCTGCCGGCGATTTCGCGAACCAGCGCTTCATCCAGCGGTTTGACGAAACGCATGTCGACCACGGTCGCGTCCAGCGTCTCGGCGACTTTCAGGGCTTCGGCCAGTTGCACGCCGAACACCAGCAGGGCGACTTTGCTGCCCTGTCGGCGAATCACACCCTTGCCGATCTCGATCGGTTCGAGGTCTTTCTCGATGGTCGCGTTCGGGCCGTTACCCCGTGGATAACGCACCGCCGCCGGACCTTCGTACAGGTGGCCGGTAGTGAGCATTTTGCGCAGCTCGTTTTCATCGCTCGGGGTCATCACCAGCATGCCGGGGATGCAGCGCAGGAACGACAAATCGAAGCTGCCGGCGTGGGTCGGACCGTCTTCGCCCACCAGGCCTGCGCGGTCGATGGCGAACAGTACGTCGAGATTCTGCACCGCGACGTCATGCACCAACTGGTCGTAGCCGCGCTGCAGGAAGGTCGAATAGATGGCCACCACGGGTTTGGCGCCTTCGCAGGCCATGCCGGCCGCGAGGGTGACGGCGTGTTGCTCGGCAATGGCGACGTCGAAGTAGCGCAGCGGGAAGCGTTCGCTGAAAGCAACCAGGTCCGAGCCTTCCTTCATCGCCGGGGTAATCCCGACCAGACGCGGGTCGGCAGCCGCCATGTCGCACAGCCATTCACCAAACACACCGGAGTACTTCGGCCCGCTGGCCTTTTTCGGCGCGGCGGCCGGGGCGTCCAGGGGTTCGAGCTTGGTGATGGCGTGGTAACCGATCGGGTCGACTTCCGCCGGGGCGAAGCCTTTGCCTTTCTTGGTGACGACGTGCAGGAACTGCGGGCCTTTCAGATCGCGCATGTTGCGCAGGGTGGCGATCAGGGTCGGCAGGTCGTGGCCATCAATCGGGCCAATGTAGTTCCAGCCCAGTTCTTCGAACAGCGTGCCGGGAACCAGCATGCCTTTGGCATATTCTTCGGTCCGGCGAGCGATTTCCCAGGCACCGGGCAGGCGCGAGAGCACTTTCTTGCTGCCTTCGCGCATGCTCGCGTAAGTGCGGCTGGAAAGGATCTTCGCCAGGTAGTTCGACAAGCCACCGACGTTACGCGAGATCGACATGTCGTTGTCGTTGAGGATCACCAGCATGTTGGCGTCCACTTCCGGCGCATGGTTCAGCGCCTCGAACGCCATGCCCGCGGTCAACGCGCCGTCGCCAATCACCGCGATCGCCTTGCGCTCGCTGTTTTGCAGGCGGGCGGCAATCGCCATGCCCAGCGCGGCACTGATCGAGGTGCTGGAGTGGCCGACGCCAAAGGTGTCGTACTCGCTCTCGGAGCGGCGCGGGAACGCAGCGACGCCGTCCTTTTGGCGCAGGGTGCCCATGCGCTCGCGACGACCGGTGAGGATCTTGTGTGGATAAGCCTGATGACCCACGTCCCACACCAGCCGGTCGTCCGGGGTGTCGAAGACGTAATGCAGCGCGATGGTCAGCTCGATCACGCCCAGGCCGGCACCGAAATGCCCACCGGTCTGGCCGACCGTGTAGAGCAATTCCAGGCGCAACTCATCGGCCAGGGTTTCCAGCTCGGCTTCGCCTAACCGGCGCAGGCCGTCCGGCGTGTTCGCGCGGTCGAGCAGGGGCGTGGTCGGGCGCTTGCGGGGAATCTCATGAAACGTCGTGGGCATCAGGCGAATCGTTATAGGTATAAAAAGATGCGGCAGTTTACCTGATGCATCGCCCCCTGCCCACGCGTTGGGCTTTTTTGGCGCAATCGCCTTCAGCTGCGGCGATCGACGATATACCGGGCCAGATCACGCAAGGGTTCGGCCGCCGCGTCAAACGGTCGCAGCGCGTGCAGGGCCTGGTCGCGCAGCTCCAGGGCATAGGCCTTGGCGGCGTCGAGGCCGAGCAGGGCCGGGTAGGTCGGCTTGTCCCGGGCAATGTCGGCGCCCTGGCGTTTGCCGAGGGTTTCGGTATCGCTTTCGACGTCGAGAATGTCGTCCTGGACCTGGAATGCCAGGCCGATGGCCTGTGCATAAGTCTGCAGGGACTTGAGTTCGTCTTTTTCGGCACGGCCGCTGGCCAGGGCACCGAGCTTGACGCTGACCTCGATCAGCGCGCCGGTCTTGTGCCGGTGCATGTACTCCAGGGCTTTCTGGTCAAGCTTCAGTCCGACCGAGCCGAGGTCGATGGCCTGACCGCCGACCATGCCCGCCGGGCCTGCGGCCAGTGCCAGGGCGCCGACCATTTGCAGGTGGATTTCGGCATCCAACGCGCTCAGGCGCGGGTCGAGCAGGGCGCTGAAGGCCAGGCTCTGCAAGCCGTCGCCGGCGAGGATCGCGCAGGCTTCATCGAATTTCTTGTGGGTGGTGGGCTGGCCGCGACGCAGATCGTCATCGTCCATCGCCGGCAAATCGTCATGCACCAGCGAATAAGCGTGGATCAGCTCCACGGCACAGGCTGCGCCGTTGGCTTGCTCGGGTTTGCCGCCCAACGCTTCGCACGCGGCGTAGGTCAACAGTGGACGCACGCGTTTGCCGCCATTCATCACGCTGTAGCGCATGGCCTCGTACAGCCGCGCCAGCTCGGGGCTCGGGGCAGTGAACAGGGTTTCCAGAGCCGCATTGACGCGGGCCTGGCTGGTTGCCGAGTACGCTGCAATCATTCTGACTGATCCGCTTCGAAGGGTTCCTCGGCCAGCTCGCCATCACGCTCGAGCAGCACCTGAACCTTTTGCTCGGCCTGGGCCAACGCCGCCTGGCAATCGCGGGTCAGACCGATGCCTTGCTCGAAAGCGGCCAGCGAGTCCTCCAGCGACAATTCGCCATTCTCCAGACGCTCCACCAGCGTTTGCAGGTCGGCGAGGGACTGTTCGAAATCCAGTGCAGCTTTTTTGCGGGCCATGGCGGCGATTTCCGGTTGACGTTAAACCGGCGCGACACTAGCAGATAGGGGGTTCATGGGCAAATGAGCGGGGTGTTTGACACGCGAAAAGCGGAGCCCTGTGGCGAGGGAGCTTGCTCCCGTTGGGGCGCAAAGCGGCCCTAAATTCATCTGCCAAGTTTTTCAGGAATACGGAGGTCAATTGATTGGGCCTGCTTCGCAAGCCAGCGGGAGCAAGCTCCCTCGCCACAAAGTAAGTGGACCTCAAGTGTACTGAGGATTATTCGGCTCACTTTATGAGCCGAATAAAATCGCTATTCGGCTCACCGTCCACCCATTACCGTGATTCCCACCGCAATTTCGCAGCCGTCCGATTGTTAAAAAACACCCGAATGGATAACCTTCGAGCCCTATACGACCTGGTAGTCACGGGTCTTTCAGACGAAACGCAGTATTCGCATCTGTAACGTGCCCAGGATCAGGCGCAAGGTTTCGTCATGCATGGCAGGAGGCGTCGCATGCGCTCATTTCTATTGCTGCTGATCGGGCTGGTTTTCGCCCCCGTGATTCTGGCTGCGCCGAATGCCGAGTTATCGGAACCGGTGGGTGGATGGCGTTACAACGGTCTGTTGGACCGTAGCGAAAACCCGCAAGTCGCCTATCCCACTCCACCCATCGACCGGGGTGTGCAGCGCAATCGCACGATGATCGAAGGCCAACTGAAGGCCCTGGGCACCCAGCGCGGGCCGCACACCTTGGCGGTCAACGGCAATCCGCTGAATCTCTATACCGACGAGCAAGGGCGTTTCGCCCGGCCCTATGCATTTGGCGCCGGTTCCAACAGCGTCGAAGTGCGCAGCGCCGAAGGCCAGTCCCTCAAGCGTGTTCAATTCTATGAAGCCAACAACCTGCGCACCCCGGCGCGGATTCGCGTGGTGCTGGGTTGGGATGATCCGAAAGCCGAACTCGACCTGCATATTGTCACGCCCGATGGCCAGCATGCCTTCTGGGCACATTCGGCCTTGACCAATGGCGGCGGCCTCGACCCTGACGGCGTCGATGGCCCGGGTCCGGAAATGTTCACCATGACCGCGCCGCTGCGTGGCACCTATCTGGTTTACGTGAACTATTGGGGCAACTTCGGCAGCGGCGGCTATAACTTCGATGAGTCCGGCAACCAGAACGAGGTGATTACCTCGCAGATCAACCTGGTACTCAACGAAAACACCGTCGATGAAAAACGCGAGACGTTCATCGTGCCCCTGCGCGCAATCGGCGACCTGCTGCTGGTCAAGACTTTCAACTACTAGGCATCCCCGCTCCACGGATGAACATCGGGTTTTGTGAACATGAGTGATAGCACTGTTACTCCGGCCGCAGGCGCACCAGCGGCCAAACCTTCTCTGCATTGGCCGACGCTGCTGATCGGGATATGCCTGGTCATTGGCGTGGCCGGTGGGCTGGGGTGGTTCATGCACAAACCCAAGGCCCCGGCGCCTGTGTTGGCCAGTGACAAACTGGGCATGAGCCGCCCGGATGGCTTGCTGGAAACCCACTCCTTGAGCCAGTTACCCAAGGACTTGTTGGCAGTGCCGTTCCTCAAGGAAACCCTGACCGAAGATTTCGTCTTCTATTACGAAACCCACGCCGATCGCCTGGGGTTGATCGGCAGCTTGCGGCGGATCATCTACGAACATGACCTGAAACTGCAGGACACCTTGATCGAGCAACTGTTCGATCAACCGGCGGACGTAGCGTTGTGGCGCGGGGCGGATGGGCGGCTCAAGGATTTCCTGCTGGTGATGGATCGCGGCGGGCTGGCCAAGGTGCTGGAGCCGCTGGCCAAAGTGGCACTGGACGACTCGCAACTGAGCAAGGTTGCGGACCTGAAGGTCGGTACCGACGACGTGGCGCTCTATCAACTCGGTTACAACGCGAGCAAGGCGCTGCTGTTCGCATCCCATGGCGACAAACTGGTGGTGTTGTCCAATCCGGCGAAACTCTACGATCCGCAAAGCGGTGCAACGGAAGAATCGGGCAGCGTGTCGACAACGGCCATTGCTGCGCTGCTCAATGGCGACAAATTGTTCCCCGACGCTTTCGGCCTGCCGCCGCGCGCGCCGGAGGTGAAACAACGTCTGTCGGTCAATGCCAGTGTGTTGGCCATGGGTTACCAGCGCTTCATACCGAACTTCGCCGGCCTGCGTTTCGACATGGACGACAAGGGCTGGCACAGCTTCCTGGCCATGGATGAACTGGAGAATCAGCCGGACTTCGATTTCAAACCGATCTGGCAAGCCATGCCCATGGGCGCCAGCGCTTGCGTGGCGTTGCCGCTGGCTGCCGAACAACAGAAGCCGCTGCTGGTGAAACTCGGTGCCGAAGATAGCGTGGCACAAGCGTTGACCGAACACATGGCCGGTGCGGCGGGGCTCTGCTGGTACGCTGATTCGCGTCTGTACACGCCGTTGCTGGTGGCCAGTCTGAGCGACGAGGATAGCGGCACGCTCGATGGCGATCTGGGCAAGCTGTTCGGCTCGATGGTCGGCGCCTATGAAAGCAATGTCGCCGGGCACGCATTCCCGGTGGTGGAGAAACAGGAAGGGCAGAGCCATCAGTGGCAGCGACAAGTCAGTTCCAGTTTCGGCCCGTACAAAGCCAAGGACGCCGAAAATCCGGAGGCGATCAGCGGCAAGGCGTTCATGCGTGTGAGCTTGGCCCGCCACGGTTCAACCTTGCTGTTTTCCCTCGATGACAAACTCGTCGACAAGGCTCTAGGCACCCTCGACAAACGCTTCCCGCCGATGGCCGACGTGGTGCCCAAGGACCTGCTGATGCCGGTCTATTTCGGCCCGGATTCCATGGCGCAACTGATGCAGCAGGAAACCCTCGACAGCCTGCCCCAGGACATGGAACCGGTGTTCTACAACGCCGCGCAAACCTACCTTATCCCGAAGCTGCGCAAGCTCGGCGGCTACGGCAAGTACGCCCTGACCTTGCCCGAAGGCAGTGAGCCCGACGGCCATTGGCAATGGCTGCCGCTGGAGTGGAAAGCCCTGTGACGGCATTGATCCGAAGTCTCGGCCTGCTGGCGTTGTTGTTGAGCGCGGGTGCCCACGCTGTCGAGGCACCATCGCTCGACCCGCAGCAATCCCAGGTGTTTCGCGCCTGGTTCGTGCGTATCGCCCAGGAGCAACTGAGCCAGGGCCCGAGCCCCCGTTGGTATCAGCAAGACTGCGCCGGACTGGTGCGCTTCGCTGCCAATGAAGCGCTGAAAGTCCATGACGACAAATGGCTGCGCAGCAATGGCCTGTCCAATCGTTACCTGCCGCCGGAACTGCAACTGAGCGACGCCCAGCGCAGCCTTGCCCAGCAATGGCAGCAGGGCGGCGGCAAGGTCGGGCCATACGTCAATGCGATCAAGTTGATCCAGTTCAACAGCCATCTGATCAGCCGCGATGTGTCTCAGGCACGCCCTGGCGACCTGATGTTTTTCGATCAGGGCGATGACCAGCACCTGATGATCTGGATGGGCCGCTACATCGCCTATCACACCGGCACCAGCACACCCACCGACAACGGCATGCGTTCGGCAAGCCTGCAGCAACTCATGACATGGAAGGACACCCGATGGATACCCGACGCAGCCAACCCCAACTTCATCGGCGTCTATCGACTGAATTTTCTTTCCCAATGACCGGTGCCCGCATGCTGCGTTTTCTGTTTCTGATGTTGGTATTGCTGCTGCCGTTCTCGGCGGTTTACGCCGACGATTCGGTCCCGGCCAGCGGCTATGCGCCGGTGGCGGGCGAGAGTTTTTTCCTGCTGGCCGACAGCAGTTTTGCCAGCGATGAACCGGCGATGGTGCGCCTCGAAGCACCGGGCCGCGACTATCGCCGGTTTCGCATGGAGCCCTACGGCGGCGCCGACATTCGGGTGTACCGCATCGACAAGCCGCTGGATTTCCTCAAGCGCCAGAAGAACCTGCATCGGGTGGTCAGCGATGGCCAGTTCAAGGGTGAAGGCCTGTCCAACACCCTCGCTTACCTGTGGGACAACTGGTATCGCAAATCCCGTCGGGTGATGCAGCGGGCATTTTCCTACGAGTCGCGTAAACAAGTTACCGAGGAAGTGCCGGAACTGAAGATGGGCAACGCGATGGCCGCGCCAACGCCCTACGATGCGCAGCCGCAATTCGCACTGATACCGGGTTTGCCGGTGGTCAGCCAGTTCCGTTATCCGTTGTGGCAGGCCAAGCCGATTCAGCCACCTGCCGGGGTGAACCTGGCCGGTTCTTCCAGCGAGTTCGTCAGCGTCGCGCCGGGCAACGTCTACATCCCGTTGGGTAATCTCAAGCCGGGTCTGTATCTGGTGGAAGCGCTGATCGGCAAATACCGCGCGACCACCATGGTGTTCGTCTCCAACACCGTGGCGGTGAGCAAGATCGCCGGTGACGAATTGTTGGTGTGGGCCGCGCGCAAACACGAAGGCAGCTCGGTGCCAAAGGTCAATGTGCTGTGGACCGATGGCCTCGGCGTAATGAGCAGCGGCGCTACGGATATCGATGGCTTGCTGCGCTTGAAGCATGTCAGCCCCGAACGTTCGTTCGTGATCGGCGAGGACGAAGAGGGCGGGGTGTTCGTTTCCGAGAATTTCTACTACGACAGCGAAATTTACGACACCAAACTCTATGCCTTCACCGATCGGCCGCTGTATCGACCGGGGGATTGGGTGTCGCTGAAAATCGTCGGGCGGGAGTTCAAGAACGCGCGGGACTCGGTGCAGCCAAGCGCGGCCGACGTCAATGTGACCGTGCTGGATGCGACCGGCACGGCGCTGCAATCCCTCGATCTGAAGCTCGATTCCAAGGCTGGCAGCCAGGGCCGATTCCAGTTGCCGGACAACGCCGTGGCCGGTGGATATGAGCTACGTTTCAACTACAAGGATCAGGCCTACAGCAGCGCCTTTCGCGTCGCTGAGTACATCAAGCCGCACTTCGAGATTTCACTCAACCTGGCCAAGCAGGATTACCGTACTGGCGAAGCGGTCAAGGGCAACCTGGTGCTGCTGTACCCGGATGGAAAACCGGTGGCCAATGCGAAATTGAGCCTGAGCCTGCGCGCCCAACAGCTGTCGATGGTCGACAACGAACTGCAATACCTCGGGCAATTTCCGGTGGAGCTGACCAGCACCGAATTGACCACCGACGCCAAGGGCAATGCGTCCCTCGACTTGCCGGCCGCCGAGAAGCCAAGTCGCTACATGCTCACGGTGTTTGCCAGCGACGGAGCGGCGTATCGGGTCAAGACCACCAAGGAAATCCTCATCGACCGTGGCGCGGCGAATTTCCGCTTGGGCGCGCCTCAACGCTTCAGCGCGGTGGGTGACAAGGTTGCGTTCAGCTACGCCCGCGAAGGCGAGCAGGTCGATGCCGTTACTCCGGGCAGCTATGGCTGGGTGCGTTTGGAAGACCAGAGCACCGGTGGAGGCAAACTCGCGGAAACCGACAAGGGGTTCATCCTGGTCTTTGACCGGCCGGGCACCTACAACCTGACGCTCAAGGATGATCATGGCCGGGTAGTCGGTGCCACCGGCCATTCGGTTACCGGCGAAGGTGTCAAAGCCGTACCCGGCACCGTGGAAATCGTCCTCGACAAGCCCGAGTACATCGCAGGCGATGAAGCGCTGGCGCTGATCACTTTCCCGGAACCGGTCAGCGATGCCTTGCTGTCGCTGGAGCGGGACAAGGTCGAAGCCACTGCGCTGCTGTCCAAGGGCGGCGACTGGCTGAAGATGGAAAAACTCAGCGATACTCAATATCGCGCGCGCATTCCGGTGAAGGACGGTTTCGCGCCGAACCTGACCTTCTCGGTGCTGTACACCAAGGGTGGCCAATACAGTTTCCAGAACGCCGGCATCAAGGTGGTCACGCCACAAATCGACGTGGTCATCGCCACGGATAAGGAAACCTACCAGCCGGGCGAAACCGTCTCGGTGGACCTGACCACCCAGTTCGCCGGCAAAGCGATTCCCGCGCACCTGACGGTCAGCGTGGTCGATGAAATGGTCTATGCCTTGCAACCGGAAGTCGCGCCGAGCATCGACCAGTTCTTCTATCACCCACGCCGCAACAACGTGCGTACCAGCGCCAGTTTGTCGTTCATCAGTTATGACGTCGCCTTGCCGGGCAGCCCCGGTGCACCGGGCAAGGCCAATCGCAGTGAGCGCGGCGTGAAGGTTCTGGAGCGACCGCGTCGCGAGGATGTCGACACGGCGGCGTGGCAGCCTGAATTGCTGACCGATGCCAACGGCAAAACCCGCTTCACCTTCAAGATGCCCGACTCCCTGACTCGCTGGCGTATCACCGCCAGGGCCATCGCCGATGCCGGTCAGGTCGGGCAGAAGAAGCAATTCGTGCGTTCGGAAAAACCGCTGTACCTGAAATGGAGCGGCCCGACTCGATTCCGCGCCGGCGACAAACCGCAGCTCGGTGTGTTCGCTTTCAGCCAGGCCGAGAAACCGGTCAAGGCCGAACTGGTGACCCGTTACGCCGGCAACGAACAACGCGTGCCTGTGACCCTGAACAGTGGCATCAACTACATCCCGTTGCCAGAATTTGAACTGGCCAATGGCGAGTGGAGCGCCGAGCTGGTGCAGGATGGCAAAACCGCTGACGCCCTGGCGGTGCGCCTGAGCGCGACCGGTGAAGGCTGGCAGGTGACTCAAACCCAGAGCCTCGATGTGGCTGAGGGCGATACGCCGCTGACGTTGCCGACAGACGCCAGTGATATCCGCCTGCGCCTGGATGACAGTGCGCAAGCGTTGTTCCGTTCTGCCCTCGACGATCTGTTGAGCTACCCCTACGGTGGCGTCGAGCAGACCGCCAGCCGCCTGCTTCCGTTGAGCATCGCTTACCCGACGCTGGCGGCGAATCCGCAGATCCGTGATCGTCTGCGCCTGATCATGCAAAACAGTCGCTTGCGGCTGGTGCAAATGGCCGGCCCTTCGGCGAGCTTCACCTGGTGGGGCATGGACGGCGAGCCCGATGCCTTCCTCACCGCCTACGCCTATTACGCCGACTGGCACGCCAGCCAGGTGCTGGAACTGAGCCTGCCGCCGGAGCATTGGCAGCGGGTGCTGGAGGTCTACGCCAAGCAGGCGAAGAACACGCCGCTGTTGCAGCGGGCGCTGATCCTGTCGTTCGCCAAACAGATGCAGTTGCCGGTCAATACCTTGCTCAGTGGCTTGATGGACGACCTGGCGAAAGCGGGCGAGGGTACTGCCGCGAACCTGATGGAAGACGGCGAAGACAGCCTCGTCATGAGCGATCCGGATTCCGCCTTGGGGCTGGCGGGTGCACGAGTGCTGACGGCATCGCTGGCCAGGCAGGCGAAGGTCGCTTTGCCGGACAGGTTCAATCGGCAACTGGCCGACGCGCAGCAACGTCTGGCGGTCAGTTCCCAGCCGTTTGCCGAAGCGCTGAACCTGTCGCTGCAACCCTTCGATCAGGCTCGCGCCCAGGCCTTGCTGCAACGTTTGCTGCCACAGCAATCGACCCTGGAACGTGCATTGTCGCTCACCTGGCTGCAACGCAGCATCGAGCAGGCATCGCCCACCATTGCATTGGCGCCGGGTGAAGGCTGGAAGAAGCAGTACGGGGTTTCTGGTGAGATGTACTGGACGTGGCAGGGGCCTGCGCCAGTGCCGGCGGTATTGACGCTGACCGGCGCGCAAGAGCGTCCACTGCGCGCTGCATTGAGCTACCGCAGTCAGCAGCCGGCGGTCGATCCGATGGCCGTGACCATTACCCGTCGCCTGTCGCGACTGGTGCCGGGGGATGAGGCTTTCACCTTCAAACTCGAAGCGGTCGGCAGCGCGCCGCTGTCCAGCGACAGCCTCTATCTCGATGAAGTGATCATCACCAGCAAAGCCGCCAGACCGTTGCGCTATGGCCTGCTGGAAGTGCCGCTGCCACCGGGTGCCGATGTCGAGCGCACCACCTGGGGCATCAAACTCATGGGCAAGGCCGGCACCGAACCGACATCGCTGGAGAAGGCGCGTTTCGAGCCGGGGCAAATGGCTTATGCCGTTCCGGTCGATGCCTTGAGTGGCGAATTGCGCCTGCGGCATTTGGTGCGTTTCTCGCAGAAGGGGCAGTTCAACTTGCCGCCGGTGCGTTTCACTCAGGTGTATGCGCCGCAGCATCAGGCGATGGAACAAAAGGCTGCCCTTGGCCAGGTCACGGTTCACTGACGTGCACAGGCGGCTGATCGCTTGGTTGCTGTGTTTGATCCCTATGCTGGCAACGGCGCAGGACGAACCTTTGCGCCTGGCCTTCAAGGGCGATTTGTTGTCTCTGAGCCGAACGCAGGTGATCACCCGCGAGCCGTTGCCGCAGCCGTTACAGACGCCGCTGGGCAGTGTGTGGAAGTTGTTCGTCTACGCCTGGCTGGTGGACACCGGCGCGCGCGAGCCGGCTTATGAATGCCGCGGCCAGTCGAAAGAAGAGGTTTATTGCTGTACGACGGGCGGCAGGATCGGGCGTGATCAGGCGTTGGTGAAGTCATGCGGTCTGTATTTCGACCCCGCGCGGTTGGGCATCGGTGATGCCGACTGGCGAGCCTATTGGCAGACGCGGCAGGCGCCGCAATGGCTGCTGGATTTGCCTTCGTTGCAACCGGCTACCCGGGTTTCGGTGGCGGAGCTTTTGAAGGTGTTGGCCGTGCTGCCAGCGCAGGATCAAGCCCGACGTGTGTTGCTCGATGTGGTGCTCAATGCCGCCGATGGCCAAGCCGTCGGCGAACTCGGAAGCCGCCTGCGGGTAAAGACCTGGAGCTGGTTGGCGGATCAGGATGCAACATCGCGTCAGGGCGGGTTTGCCGGTTGGACAGCGGACGGCACACCGGTCTGGGCCGGTGGGCGCGGCACCAGTCAACGGGTTCTTCGAGATTACGCGCAGGCACTCTCTACGGTGATTCCAGTTGCATGGCCTGCGGATGCAGGGCAGTGCGTAGAGGTCGACCTGTTCTCCCGCTATCCACTTCGGCGCGTGCTGTCAGGGAACACCGCAGTGACTTCCGGGGCATTGCAGGGTGACTACCGCGTTGAATTCGCCAACGGCAATGCGCTGGATATCCACAGCGACGGCGAACTGTTTCTGCTGAACCACAAGCTCGTTGCACGTCTGGATCGCGAAGAATACGTTGCCCGTGTTCTCCAGCGCGAAGCCAGCGCCGAGCCGGTCGAGGCCGCCAAAGCCCTGGCCGTGGCCATCCGCACCTACCTGCTGCAAAACGCCACGCGCAGCGGTGATTGCCTGAGCATCGACGACAGCAGCAGCCGTCAGCGGGTCGCACCGCGTCCGGCGTCGCCCGAGTCGCGCGACATCGCCGCCTGGACCAGCGACCTGGTGCTGGCCGGCAGCACCGTCACCTACCATTCCGATCAACCCGGCCCGGACAAGCTGTCCTGGCAGCAAGCCGTCGAACAGGCCCGTGCCGGCCAGCGCTACGACGCCATCCTGCTGCACGCCTACCCACGCGCCAGTCTCAGTCGCTGGGACAACCCGATCGCGTCCTGCGAAGCGTTGCCCGCCGCACAAGAATGGCTGCAAAAGCAACGACGCGGCTGGCGCCAGAAACTTGAAAGCGAAACCGGCTACAACGAAGTCAGCACCTTCGCCGTTTGCCGCCTGGCCTTCGGTCGCCCCTATGTCGACCGCGAACGTCGGCGCATCTACGTGCGTGGCGTGCAGACACTGCAAGACCGCCTCGACCTGACCCACGAATACCTGCACCTGGCCTTCGAAGCACACCCCAATGGCCAGGATGAAACCTACATCGAAGGGCTCGCCCGCCACCTCTTGCTGGAATAGTCCATGAAACTCCGTTATCCACAGGTCTTGCTGTTGCTCTGCTCGCTGGTGGCGTTGCCATCGGTGATGGCGGCTGACAGCGTCAAACTCGACACCCCCGCAGGTGGCTGGCGCACCGGCGCGCCTGAGGGCGAAGGGGAACACTTCCGGCAGACCGTCAACTACCCGGCCTCGTCGGTGAATACCCCGGCAGGGCAGGCCAACACCGCGCGCATCAGCGGGCAGATCAAGGCCACGCCCAAATCCACAGAGCCCGGCCGGTTGATCGTCAATGGAGTGAGCATGCCGCTGAAAATCGACCCGGCCGGCCGCTTCGATCGCCCGTTCTCATTCCCCAACGGCAGCAACAGCGTCGAGGTGCGCAGCCCCGATGGCCAGCAACGTCAGCGCACGCAATTTCTCAACAGCAGCGGCGGTGCGACCCCGGCCAAACTGCGCGTCTTGCTGGCGTGGGACAGCGACAACACCGACCTCGACCTGCACCTGATCACCCCCGACGGCGCGCACATCTGGTACGGCGACCGCGCCGTCCCCAACGGCGCCGCGCTCGACGTCGACGTCACCACCGGCTACGGCCCGGAAATCTTCGCCATGCCCGCACCGATCAAGGGGCAATATCTGGTCTATGTGAACTACTTTGGCGGCGGCTACAGCAGTGATGAAGAGGGGCAGGAAGATGCGGTGCAAGCGCTGACCACGGCCCAGGTGACGGTGATTACCGAGGAAGGCACGCCGAACGAGAAGATGGAAACCTTCCTGGTGCCGATGCGTGCGGTGGGGGAGTTGACGTTGGTGAAGTCGTTTAGTTATCCGTGAGGTTGAGGTGCAACTTACGCAGGCTTTGCACACGGCGAGGTGGAGGCCTATTAGCGTTGTTTCATGCAGACATACATTGTGAATGTTCCTGTATCGGCATCAGGAGTAATTGAAAGGGCCCTCCAACTGACATGGAAATGCCCTGACGTGAATGATCTTCCTGGCAATACCTCCCTCGATTCAGCTTTCAGCGAAATTACCCAACTGATCGTGACCGCGCGACAACGCGCCATGCGGGCGGTCAACACCGAACTGATTGAGCTGCACTGGCAGGTTGGGGCCTACATCAGTCGCAAAATTGAAGCGGCGGAGTGGGGTGATGGGGTGGTGGCTCGATTGGCTACTCACCTCGCTCGTACTCAGCCTGGACTGAGGGGTTTTACCCGGCCTAATTTGTTTCGTATGCGTCAATTTTTCGAAGCGTACAGGCATGACGTAAAAGTCTCAGCACTGCTGAGACAATTGCCCTGGACACACAACATGATCATCCTCAACCAGAGCAGACACCCGGAGGAGCGTGAGTTTTACCTGCGCATGGCAATCCAGGAGAAGTGGTCGAGCCGTGAACTGGAGCGTCAGTTCAAGGTGGCTCTGTTTGAGCGTTCAGTGGTCAGCCCGGCAAAAGTCTCAGCACCGCTGCGACAAATTCATCCCCAGGCCCTGGACGTATTCAAGGATGCCTACGTGGTCGAGTTTCTGGCCCTGGACCGTGGTCATGCAGAGACAGACTTGCATGGAGGCCTGCTGCACAAGCTCAGGGATTTTCTGATCGAACTGGGCAGGGACTTCTGCTTTGTGGGATCGCAATATCCGTTGCAGGTAGGTGGGCGGGACTTTGCGCTGGATCTGTTGTTTTTCCACCGTGGGCTGAACTGCCTGGTGGCGATCGAACTCAAGGTCGGGCGCTTTGAGCCGGAATACCTTGGGAAGATGGATTTTTATCTCGAAGCGTTGGACCGCAACGTCCGCAAGCCACACGAAAACCCGGCGCTCGGCGTATTGCTGTGCGCGAGCAAGGAGGACGAAATCGTCGAGTACGCCCTGAACCGCTCACTGTCGCCGGCCTTGATTGCGGAGTACCACACCCAATTGCCAGACAAGAAACTGTTGCAAGCCAAGCTGCAGGAGTTTTATGCGCTGAATACGGAAGGAGTTGGGTGAATTTTTTCGTGAATCACTTTCTTTCAGGCATTAAAAAGCCGGCTTGTGGCCGGCTTCTCGGGGACTGGCTTGGATCATTTTTGGTAAACCGCGCCAGCCTTCAAAACGTACACCCGGATCTTGCGTCCGGCTGTGGGACCTGGTGAGAAAGTCATCTGTCAGGCCAGTGCATCTGAGCCGCTGGGCGGTTCGATGCGCAAATGTGGGGCGCAGCATACGCAGGTTTGATGGAAATTCCCAGCGGGAAGTGCCGGGCAGAGCCGTTTGGCCACTCGGGTGGGCGGCCGATGGGTGTTCTGGAGTGCTTTAAAGAAAGGGCACCGTCGGCCGTCGTTTGTTCAGGGTCGACCACCAGAACACCCAGCCCAGCACCCTGATGTTCTGCTCTTCGATTTGTGCGGCCCTGAAGATTTCATCCGGGTATTCGGCGCGGTTGTGGCTGCGCAGTCGCAGGGAGTTGCCCGGCAGTCGATGCAGGTACTTGATGCGCAGCATGCCGTCATGTTCGATGGCGTAGATCTCGCCATCGACAATCTGGGTCAGGCCACGGTCAATCGCCAGGGTCGAACCGTCTTCAATTTTTTCCCCCATGCTGTTGCCGCTCATCAGGGCGCAGATGGCGTCTGAGTGATTGATTTCCAGGGAATCGAGGTGGCTGCGGGGCAGGCGGATGGATTTCTCGGGGTCTTCTATGACGTGGGTTTTGTTGGAGCCCAAGGCGGTGACAGCTTCCTTGAGGAATGGCAGTTCGACGTCGACAGGCTCGATGACCGTGTAGACACCGCGGATGGTCTGGGCATCGAAGGTGTTGCCAGTTTCGTCGAGCAGGCGCAGGAGCTGGGCATCTTTCGGGCCTTCGCCGGTTTTCAGCCAGTCGCTGCTGACGGAGAGTTTTCGGGCGACTTCTTCCATGCAATGGGCGGGCACACCGCGGGTGTACCAGTTATGTACATTTTGTGGAGCCGTATCCAGGAATTCGGCAAATCCGGTGGTCGTGATGTTCGCTGCTTCGAGGAGCGCTTTAAAGCGTGGGCCGCTAGTGTTCTTTTTCATGAACGTGAGTCTACTGGCGGCTAACAAGGGTTTGAATAAACGCCTCGTTCAAATTTTGCGGGTAATTTACGACCGGATGTAAGACGTTCCTGGGGCGTTTTAAACAAGCAAAAACTATCGGAAGGTCTGTTTAAACGGGGTGTTTGGCGTGCTTGTCAAGCGCCCACAAAAAACCCCGGATTACCCGGGGTTTTTCTTGCCGTTTGCAGCTAAAAGCCTGCAGCCGGGCTTAGCCTTTGTAGGCGGCAACCGACTTGGTGATCGCTTCGCGGGCGGCGTCTGCACCGGCCCAGCCTTCGATCTTCACCCATTTGCCTTTTTCGAGATCTTTGTAGTTCGCGAAGAAGTGCTCGATCTGCTGGATCAGCAGTGGTGGCAGGTCGGTGTATTCCTTTACGTCCACGTACAGCTGGGACAGCTTGTCGTGTGGGACTGCGATGACTTTGGCATCGCCGCCGCCGTCGTCGGTCATGTTCAGGATGCCGACCGGACGGGCGCGGATTACCGAACCTGGAGCAACCGGGTAAGGGGTTACGACCAGCACGTCGAGGGGATCACCGTCGTCAGCCAGGGTGTTCGGGATGTAACCGTAGTTGGCCGGGTAGAACATTGGGGTGGCCATGAAACGGTCAACGAACAGGCAATCGCTGTCTTTGTCGATTTCGTATTTGATCGGCGCGTGGTTGGCCGGAATCTCGATCGCGACGTAGATGTCGTTCGGCAGGTCTTTGCCAGCCGGAATCTTGCTGTAGCTCATTGGGCGTTGCCCCCGTTAGTTGACCAAAAACACTTGGCCGGATTGACCAAAAAGTGGCGGCGATTATAGGCATATTCCTGTGTCGACGCCATGGACCAGAAGTCGTATGGCGCTTACTGGTGTGCCTGATAGACAGGGTCATGCGCCTGAAGTTGCTTCAACCTCGCCAACGGGTCCTGGCGATAGAACAGCTTCAACTGCTGGTACACCTGTGGATAAGCCTCGTGCAGCAAATCCGGGGCGCTGAAGAAGTATTCGCTGGTGACGGCGAAGAACTCGGCAGGATTCTCGGCGGCATACGGGTCGATGGCGGTTTCGGCATCGGGATTGCGTTCCAGTTGCCGGTCGAGGTCGTCGTAGGCCTCTTGCATGACGCAGGCCCAGTCACTGACACGCATGTCGGGATGCAACGGAGGCAGGCCGTTGGCGACACCGTTGAGCATGTCGAGTTTGTGCGCCAGTTCGTGGATCACCAGGTTGTAGCCTTCCCAGCCACCACTGGCCATTACACCGGGCCAGGCGAGGATGATCGGGCCCTGCTGCCAGGCTTCACCGCTGTGCTCACCGTCCCATTCGTGCTCGACGCCGCTGGCATCGCGATGGCGCTGGGGGCTGAGGAAGTCGTCGGGGTAGAGAATGATTTCGTGGAAGCCCTGATACCAGTTCAGGTCGCCGAGGTGGAGCAGCGGCAGCTGTGCCTGGGCGGCGAGCAGCAAGCGTTGTTCCTGGTGCAGTTCGACACCGGGCAGGGTGCTCAGGTGCTTGTCTTCGAGGAACAGCACGCAGGCTTCGCGCAGCCATTGGTCTTCGGCGGCGCTGATGCCATCGAGAAAGCTCAGGTGATGGCGCACCCGTTGCCACATGTCATCGGCAATCGGGTGCTTTGCCAGGGTGCGCCGGCGACGCCAGGCGCTCAGGGACCACATCGTGTCAGCGCGATTCGGCTTTGGAGTTCGAACCGGCGAGGCGGTTGCGCACCATGCCAATGATCATCGGAACCAGCGATATCAGGATGATGCCGACTACCAGTAGCGACAGGTTCTTCTTGATGAACGGCACGTTGCCAAAGAAGTAACCGAGCGTCACCAGGCCGCCGACCCACAGGATGGTGCCCAGCACGCTGAAGGCAAAGAAACGCGGGTAAGGCATTTTCCCCACGCCGGCGACGAATGGCGCAAAGGTGCGGATGATCGGCAGGAAGCGCGCCAGGGTCACGGTTTTGCCACCATGCTTATCGTAGAAATCGTGGGTTTGTTGCAGGTAGTCACGACGGAAGATCTTCGAGTCCGGATTGCTGAACAGCTTTTCACCCGCCGTTCGTCCGATGATGTAGTTGGTGCTGTCGCCCAGGATCGCCGCCAGCATCAGCAGGCCGCCGAGCAGGACCGGGTCCATGCCGCCGCCGGCCGCCACGGCGCCAGCAATGAACAGCAGAGAGTCGCCCGGCAGGAAAGGCATGACCACAAGGCCGGTTTCACAGAAGATCACCATGAACAGAATGGCGTAGATCCATGCCCCGTAGTTGGTTACAAGCATGTCGAGGTAGACGTCGAGATGCAGGACAATGTCGATCGGGTTGAAATCCATGGAAAGCACCTGTGGTGACGGCCCGACTCGGCAGGCCTGTGCGGATGACTTCGCGTAAGACTACGGATAGGGGTAGTTTTTCTTACAAGCCGGGAATATCGGGATTATACGAGGCGAGTGGTGAAAATCGCGTCGAGATTGTAGCGGGGAATGTCATCACAGGGCTGATGTTTGATAACGATCGGGTGGGAGCGAGCCTGCTCGCGATGCCGTTGCCTCGTTGGACCAGTGTAATCCAGTCGATGCCATCGCGAGCAGGGTGCAGGTGATTCAGAGTTCTTCGCTGATCGGCAGCACATAGTTCTTGAATTCGGTGTCTTCCTTGAATCCGATGGACTCGTAGGTTTTCTGCGCGACTTCGTTGTTGCTGCTGGTGGAAACACGCATGCGCACGGCATTGGTTTCCTTGGCCATTTTTTTTGCAGTGCGGATCAGGTTGTCGGCCACCAACTGGCGGCGGGCGTCCTCGGCGACATAAATATCGTTGAGGATCCATACCCGCTTGAGCGAAAGCGAAGAGAAGCTCGGGTACAGCTGGCAGAAGCCCATCAGTTTGTTGCTGTCGTCATCGGACAGCGCCAGATAGATCACCGACTCCTTGCGACGCAGGCGTTTTTCGAGGAACGCCCGGGACGAGTCCGGATACGGCAGGGAACCATAAAACTCGCGATATTTGACGAACAACGGGGTCAGCAGGTCCAGGTGTTCGAGGGTCGCTTGAATAATCCGCATGGTAGGTCTCGTCTTCAAGTGGCTGTCTTGCGTCTCTGACGGCGATGGGAAACCCTTGGCGGGCGCGCAACGATCCTGCCTGAAACTGGTACGAATGTGCAATGCGCAAGCGGTTCAGGCATTCGGCGGGCCGAGCAGGAAATTTCCTTTCATATCGCCTCCAGTGTCCGACTCCAGTGTCTGAACCTGTGCTTCGTCCTTCAGATTCACCCCTGACAACTGCCGTCGGCAGGCTTCGCGCATCAAATACAGCAAACGGTGTGCGGCCATGCCGTAGCTCAGGCCTTCGAGCCGAACGTTGGAGATGCAATTACGGTAGGCATCGGTAAGACCGACCTTGGGATTGTAGGTGAAATATAATCCCAGGCTGTCCGGAGAGCTGAGGCCAGGGCGTTCGCCGATGAGGATTACGGTCATTTTTGCACCAAGCAACTCACCGATTTCATCGGCGACGGCCACCCGGCCCTGTTCCACGAGTACGACTGGCGCAACAGTCCAGCTGTCGCCGGCCATTTGCTCTTCGAATCGCGCCAGAAACGGTAGGGTATGGCGATGAACGGCCAGTGCCGACAGGCCGTCGGCGACCACGATCACCAGATCCACACCACCCGGATGGACCGTCGCGTAGTCACGCAGGGTCTGCGCCGAGGCATCACTGAGTTTTCGCCCCAGGTCGGGGCGTTGCAGGTAGGTGTTGCGATCCGTCGCCGCACTGTGCAGCAAAAGGCACTGGCGATCACGTTCGGCCAATTGCGCGCTGAGGGAGGCATGGTCAAACGGCAAGTGCACCGCATCTCGCGCCTGGGCGTGGGCGTATTGGAAGTCCAGTTGTGCACGGGTGGGAATGCTGGTGCCGGTGCGGCCCAGAGCGATTCGCGCTGGTGTCAGGCGTCGTAGCTCCAGCCAAGGGTTGTGTGGATCGAAGGGTAGTTTTTCCATGTCGATGCTCATCCCAGTTGCGCCAGGGCCTGCCGGAAGGCTGGCGGCAGGCTGTCGCCGAAGAGAACCCTGCCATCGGCTTGAGTGAAGATGCCCATTTTCGCCAGCCACTGTTCGAATTCCGGTGCGGGCTTCAGGCCCAGGGTCTGCCGGGCGTAGAGCGCATCGTGGAACGAAGTGGTCTGGTAGTTGAGCATGATGTCGTCGGAGCCGGGGATGCCCATAATGAAGTTGATCCCGGCGACGCCCAGCAGGGTCAGCAGGGTGTCCATGTCATCCTGGTCGGCTTCGGCGTGGTTGGTGTAGCAGATGTCGCAACCCATGGGCACACCGAGCAATTTGCCGCAGAAGTGGTCTTCCAGGCCGGCGCGGATGATCTGTTTGCCGTTGTACAGGTATTCCGGGCCGATGAAGCCGACGACGGTATTTACCAGGAACGGTTTGAAATGCCGCGCGACGGCATAGGCACGGGTTTCGCAGGTTTGCTGATCGACGCCGTGATGGGCGTTGGCCGACAGGGCGCTGCCCTGGCCGGTTTCGAAGTACATCAGGTTCTGGCCCAGTGTGCCGCGATTGAGGCTCAAACCTGCGTCGTAACCTTCCTGCAATATATTGAGGTTGATGCCGAAACTGGCGTTGGCCGCCTCGGTGCCGGCGATCGACTGGAACACCAGGTCCAATGGGACGCCGCGATTGATCGCTTCGATCGAGGTGGTGACATGGGTCAGCACGCACGCCTGGGTCGGGATTTCATAGCGCTGGATGATCGCGTCGAGCATCTCCAGCATGGCGCAGATCGAGGCGATGCTGTCGGTCGCCGGGTTGATGCCGATCATGGCATCGCCGTTGCCGTGCAGCAGGCCGTCGAGAATGCTCGCGGCGATGCCGGCCGGTTCGTCGGTGGGGTGATTCGGTTGCAGGCGCGTGGACAGTCGACCGCGCAGGCCCAGGGTGCCGCGAAACTGGGTGACCACGCGGATTTTCTGCGCCACCAGCACCAGATCCTGCACGCGCATGATCTTCGACACGGCGGCGGCCATTTCCGGCGTCAGGCCAGGGGCGAGGGCGCGCAGGACCTGCTCGTCGGCGGCATCGCTGAGCAGCCAGTCGCGAAAGCCGCCGACGGTGAGGTGGCTGACGACCGCGAAGGCTTGTTTGTCGTGAGTGTCGATGATCAAGCGGGTGACTTCATCGGACTCATAGGGAATCAGCACCTCTTGCAGGAAGTGGGATAGCGGAATGTCGGCCAACGTCATCTGGGCCGCGACGCGCTCGCCGTCATTGAGGGCCGCGACGCCAGCCAGAAAATCCCCGGAACGCGCAGGGCTGGCCTTGGCCATCACATCCTTGAGGCTGTCGAAGCGATAGGTCTGGGCGCCGACGGAATGGGCATATACGGCCATGGGGCGGGGGCCTCCTGATCAATTTAAAATGCGATCCGCTTTTCTGTGGGGAATTGCATGCACTTCAATAATGCAGGCGCCAGGCTCGAGGCCCGGCGCCGGTGCATTCATATACCTTCGAGCATAGCGTCTGCCGGTGCCTCGGAACGTTGCTTGGCGGTCAACTGGAAGTACAGGTAGCCGACAACCATGAAGCCGAGGAAAACCAGGCCGATCACAGTGTTGAACCAGGCCATCGCCACCAGGCACACCACCGCCAGGAACAGCGCGATCCCCGGTACGATCGGATAACCCGGTGCGCGGAAGGTGCGTTCCAGGTTCGGTTCGGTCTTACGCAGCTTGAACAGGCTCAGCATACTGATGATGTACATCACGATGGCGCCGAATACCGACATGGTGATCATTGCCGCCGTCAGGGTCATGCCTTGCAGGTTGACCAGGCCGTCGCTGTAGATCGCCGCGATGCCGATCACGCCACCGGCCAGAATCGCCCGATGCGGGGTCTGGAAACGCGAGAGTTTGGCCAGCCCCTTGGGCAGGTAGCCGGCGCGAGCCAAGGCGAAGAACTGTCGTGAGTAGCCAAGAATGATCCCGTGAAAACTTGCCACCAGGCCGAAGAGGCCGATCCAGACCAGCATGTGCATCCAGGTCGAGTTATTGCCGACCACGGCTTTCATCGCCTGGGGCAGCGGATCGTTGATGTTCGACAGTTGACGCCAGTCGCCGACGCCGCCGGCCATCACCATCACGCCGATGGCCAGGAACACTAGGGTCAGAATGCCGCTGACATAGGCTCTGGGGATCGTGCGTTTCGGGTCCTTGGCTTCCTCGGCGGCCATGGCCGCTCCTTCGATGGCGAGGAAGAACCAGATCGCAAAAGGGATCGCCGCAAAGATCCCGGGAATCGAGTCCATCGTGAACTCGTTCGAGCCCGACCAGCCATTGAGTACGAAGTTGCTGAAGCTGAAGCCCGGGGCGACCACGCCCATGAACACCAGCAATTCAGCGACTGCCAGCACGGTGACCACCAGTTCGAAGGTGGCCGCGATGCTGACGCCGAGGATGTTCAGGCCCATGAACACGAAATAGGCGCCAACGGCGGCGATCTTCGGGTCCAGTTCCGGGTATTGCACGTTGAGGTAGGCACCGATGGCCATGGCGATGGCCGGTGGTGCAAAGACGAATTCGATCAGTGTGGCGATGCCGGCGATCAACCCGCCTTTCTCACCAAAGGCCCGGCGGCTGTAGGCAAACGGCCCGCCAGCGTGGGGAATCGCCGTCGTCAGTTCGGTGAAGCTGAAGATGAAGCAGGTGTACATCGTCGCCACCATCAGCGCGGTGACGAGAAAGCCCAGTGTGCCAGCGGTGCCCCAGCCGTAACTCCAGCCGAAGTACTCGCCGGAAATCACCAGGCCGACGGCAATACCCCATAAATGCAGGGTGCCGAGTGTGGGTTTGAGCTGTGTGGAAGAAGTAGTCATAAGTCCTCTCTAATTTTTATTGTTCAATCTTTTGGACTTTCGGGTACGACGGGTTGGGTGCAAATCCTGAATGATGGGTAGGCAAGGCCCGTGCCAGAGCGGCCAGGCCTTGTGTGTTGGGTCATTTAAGAAGGCGGTAGAAAGGGCGACACAGAAATACCTGTGTCGCCCCCGGTTTTTAGAAGAAGCCCAGCGGATTGATGTCGTAGCTCACCAGCAGGTTTTTGGTCTGCTGATAGTGGTCGAGCATCATCTTGTGGGTTTCACGGCCGACGCCGGACTTCTTGTAGCCACCGAACGCGGCGTGCGCCGGGTACAGGTGGTAGCAGTTGGTCCACACACGACCGGCCTTGATGGCGCGGCCCATGCGGTAGGCGCGGTTGATGTCGCGGGTCCAGAGGCCGGCACCCAGGCCGAACTCGGTGTCGTTGGCGATGGCCAGGGCTTCGGCTTCGTCCTTGAAGGTGGTGATGCTCACCACCGGGCCGAAGATTTCTTCCTGGAACACACGCATTTTGTTGGTGCCCTTGAGTAGCGTCGGCTGGATGTAATACCCGCTCGCCAGGCTGCCCTCGAGTTTTTCCACCTTGCCGCCGGTCAGCAGCTCGGCGCCTTCGCCCTTGGCGATTTCCAGGTACGAAAGGATTTTGTCGAATTGCTGCTCGGACGCCTGGGCGCCGACCATGGTGTCGGTGTCCAGCGGGTCGCCACGTTTGATTTGCAGGACCTTCTTCATCACCACTTGCATGAATTCGTCGTAGATCGACTCCTGCACCAGCGCCCGGGAAGGGCAGGTGCAGACTTCGCCCTGGTTGAAGAACGCCAGTACCAGGCCTTCGGCGGCCTTCTCGATGAAGGACGGTTCGGCCTTCATGATGTCTTCGAAGAAGATGTTCGGCGACTTGCCACCCAGCTCCACGGTGGACGGAATGATGTTTTCCGCCGCGCATTTCATGATGTGCGAGCCGACCGGGGTCGAGCCGGTGAAGGCAATCTTGGCGATGCGCTTGCTGGTGGCCAAGGCCTCGCCGGCTTCGCGACCGAAACCCTGGACGATGTTCAGCACGCCCGGTGGCAGCAGGTCGCCGATCAGTTCGACCAGCACGGTGATGCCCAGCGGGGTTTGCTCGGCAGGCTTGAGCACCACGCAGTTGCCGGCAGCCAGCGCCGGGGCGAGTTTCCAGGCGGCCATCAGGATCGGGAAGTTCCACGGAATGATCTGCCCGACCACGCCCAGCGGTTCATGGATGTGATAGGCCACGGTGTTGCCGTCGATCTCGGCGGCGCTGCCTTCCTGGGCACGGATGCAACCGGCGAAATAGCGGAAGTGGTCGGCGGCCAGCGGGATGTCGGCGTTGAGGGTTTCACGCACGGCTTTGCCGTTGTCCCAGGATTCGGTGATTGCCAGCAGTTCAAGGTTCTGTTCGATGCGGTCGGCGATTTTCAGCAGCACCAGCGAACGCGCCTGGGCTGAGGTGGCGCCCCAGGCATCGGCAGCGGCGTGGGCAGCGTCCAGGGCCTTGTCGATGTCTTCGGCCGTGGAACGGGGGAATTCGGCAATCGGTTGGCCATTTACTGGCGAGGTATTGGTGAAGTACTGACCTTTGACAGGCGCGACGAACTCGCCGCCGATGTAGTTACCGTATTTGGCTTTGAACGAAACGATAGCGCCTTCAGTACCGGGGTGAGCGTAACGCATGGTGGTCTCTCCTTGCTTTTGTGCTTATAGGGAGTCGCGCATGTGCGCTTGCTTTAAGCGTAGAGCAAGGGCCGGGCCAGTGCCTTGCATGTCAGGTAAATCAAGGCTTTGCGAGGTTTTTGTCGGACGGGCGGGCGGCGCCTGTGGCGCTTTGGGTACAGCCTGGGTGACACTTTGTACCCTTTGTGGCACAGCTTGTGACCAACCGGTCTTGCAGGCATTGCAATGCGGGCCGGGCTGGAGGATGCTCGGCATCACCTCATGCACGGGACGCCGAGCCCCGGGGAGAATAATAAGAAATGCACGACAATCATTTGAGTCGCCATGCCCAGCAAGTATTGACGGTGACTCAGGGCAAGACCCACCTGCACGGTCCTGGCAGTGATCCGTCCATCGCCCGTTCCTGGCTGCGCTGCCTTGAGGACTATCACCTCGATCCGGCCCTGAGCATCGCGCCGACGGTGCTGGAACATGGCCGTGTCCTGGAAAGCCGCGAGCGCTTGCAGCAAGTGCTGCACATCGCCGGCAATGAAATGACCAGCTTGCATCAACAACTCTCCGGCGCCGGTCATGCCGTGCTGCTGACCGACGCCCGCGGCGTGATCCTCAACTGCGTCACCGCGCCCGCCGAACGACAGATCTTCGAGCGCGCCGGCCTTTGGCTCGGGGCCGACTGGAGCGAGGCCTGCGAAGGCACTAACGGTATCGGCACCTGCCTGGTGGAGCGTCAGTCGCTGACCATCCATCAGGACGAACACTTTCGCGGCCGCCACACCGGCCTGACCTGCTCGGCGAGCCCGGTCTTCGATCCCCATGGCGAATTGCTGGCGGTGCTCGACGTGTCGTCGGCGCGGCGCGATGTGTCGCGGCAAAGTCAGTTCCACACCATGGCGCTGGTCAATCTGTCGGCGAAGATGATCGAGAGCTGCTACTTCCTGCGCTGCTTCGACAATCAATGGTTGTTGCGTTTTCACTTGCAGGCCGAGTCCGTCGGTTTGTTCAGCGAAGGCTTGCTGGCGTTCGACGGGGAAGGGCGCATTAGCGCGGTCAACCAGAGTGCGCTGAACCTGCTGGGACATATTCGCGGCGGCTTGCTTGGCAAGCCGGTGGAGGCGTTTTTCGATTGCTCGCTCGATGAGTTGCTCGGACGCGCGAGCACCAATGCCGCCGCCAGTTGGCCGTTGCGCACCCGTGATGGCCGCAAGCTGTTCGCGGTATTGCGCGGTGAGGCACGGCGACCGCTGCCGATTCCGATGGTGCCCGCGGCCAAGGTTGTACAAGCGCCGCGCCTGTCGGGCATTTGCCTGGATGACGCGATGTTGCAGGCGGACTTCCGCAAAGCCTTGCGCGTCTACGAGCGCGACGTGCCGCTGCTGATCAATGGTGAAACGGGGTCCGGCAAGGAGGCCTTTGCCAAGGCGGTGCACCACGCCAGCCAGCGGGCGGAGAAAGCCTTTGTCGCCCTCAACTGCGCGGCCATTCCCGAAAGCCTGATCGAAAGCGAGCTGTTCGGATATCGCGGCGGCAGCTTTACCGGTGCGCGCAAGGAAGGCATGCGCGGCAAGTTGCAGCAGGCCGATGGTGGGACCTTGTTCCTCGATGAAATCGGTGACATGCCACTGGCCATGCAGACGCGCTTGCTGAGGGTGCTCGAAGACCGTCAAGTGGTGCCGATCGGCGGCGAGCCGGAATCGGTGAATGTGCGGATCATCAGTGCCACTCACCGTAACTTGCTGGATCGTGTGCAGGACGGCAGCTTCCGTGAGGATTTGTATTACCGCCTCAACGGGCTGGAAGTCGCGTTGCCGGCCTTGCGTGATCGTAGCGACAAATCCCGGTTGCTCGACTTTCTGCTGGCCGAGGAGGCGGGCGGCGAAACCGTGTTGATCGACGGGCCGGCGCGGGCGGCCTTATTGGGATTCGCCTGGCCGGGAAACGTGCGGCAGTTGCGAAATGTGCTGCGTACGTTGGCCGCCCTGTGTGAGGACGGGCGGATTGGCCTGGAGGATTTGCCGGCGATGATTCGTTCAGCCAGGCCGGCGGTGGCGCAGGCTATCGAGGAACCATCGGAGCATCCGCTGGAAGATGCCGAGCGGCTGGCGTTGCTCACGGCGCTGGAGCAGACACGCTGGCACATGACCAACACGGCGGAGCAGTTGGGGGTCAGCCGCAATACCCTTTATCGCAAGCTGCGCAAGCACGGTATCGCCCGGTAAAAGCTTTTGTGGCGAGGGAGCTTGTCGGATCGCCGCACCGTCTCGCTCGACCGCGCAGCAGTCGCCTGTCGATTGCCCCCCGACTCAGTTCAGAACGACTGCGGTTCAAGGGTTTGGGGCTGCTGCGCAGCCCAGCGGGAGCAAGCTCCCTCGCCACAATGACCGCGGTGAATCTCAGCTAAAGAGTGCGATTTTCCCCTCCCTAAGCTAACCTGCGGCCATGTTTACGAGGTCGACTATGCACATTCATATTCTTGGTATCTGCGGCACTTTCATGGGGTCAATGGCGGTTCTGGCCAAAGAGCTGGGCCATCACGTGACGGGCTCCGATGCCAACGTCTATCCGCCGATGAGCACTCAGCTGCAAGCCCAGGGCATTGAATTGACCCAAGGCTACGCCCCGGCGCAACTCGATCCGGCCCCTGATCTGGTAGTGATCGGCAATGCCATGTCCCGGGGCAACCCGGCTGTGGAGTACGTGCTGAACAAAGGCCTGCCCTATGTCTCCGGTCCGCAATGGCTGGCCGATCACGTGCTGCAAGGTCGCTGGGTACTGGCGGTTGCCGGTACGCACGGCAAAACCACCACCAGCAGCATGCTGGCCTGGGTGCTGGAGCACGCGGGCATGAGCCCCGGCTTCCTGATCGGCGGCGTACCGCAGAACTTCTCGGTGTCGGCGCGTTTGGGCGATACGCCGTTCTTCGTCATCGAAGCCGACGAATACGACAGCGCGTTCTTCGACAAGCGTTCCAAGTTCGTTCACTACCGTCCACGTACGGCCATCCTGAACAACCTGGAATTCGATCACGCGGACATTTTCCCGGACCTGCCGGCCATCGAGCGGCAGTTCCATCATCTGGTGCGAACCATCCCGAGCGAAGGCCTGGTGATTCATCCGACTACTGAGCCGGCCTTGCTGCGCGTGATCGAGATGGGTTGCTGGACTCCGGTGCAAACCACCGGTGCCGGCGGCCAGTGGCAGGTCAAGCTGCTCAGTGAAGATGGCTCGAAGTTCGAAGTGATGTTCGAAGGCGTCGCCCAAGGTGTGGTCGAGTGGGACATGACTGGCCAGCACAACGTCGCCAACGCCCTGGCGACCCTGGCGGCCGCACGCCACGTCGGTGTGGTGCCGTCCATGGGCATCGCCGCGTTGAGCGCGTTCAAAAGCGTGAAGCGCCGGATGGAGAAAGTCGCGGAAGTGGGTGGCATCACCATTTATGACGACTTCGCTCACCATCCGACCGCCATCGCCACCACGCTGGATGGCCTGCGCAAGCGCATCGGCGATGCACCATTGATCGCGATCATCGAGCCGCGTTCCAACTCCATGAAGCTTGGCGCGCACCGTGACGGATTGCCGGAAAGCGTGGTCGATGCCGATCAGGTGATCTGGTACGCACCGGCCAACCTCGGCTGGGATCTGGCGGGTACCGCGGCGCTGTGCACCGTGCCGTCGATTGTCAGCGATTCCCTGGAAGGCATCATCGAGCGCGTGAAGAGCCAGGCTCAGCCGGGCACCCACGTGGTGATCATGAGCAACGGCGGCTTCGGCGGCCTGCACGGCAAACTGGCCGAGGCGCTCAAATGAACCATGGCCCGGACCGCATCACCCTGGCCATGACCGGCGCTTCGGGCGCCCAGTACGGTTTGCGTCTGCTCGACTGCCTGGTGCGGGAAGATCGTGAAGTGCACTTCCTGATTTCCAAGGCCGCGCAGTTGGTGATGGCCACCGAAACCGACGTCACACTGCCGGCCAAGCCGCAGATGATGCAGGCGTTCCTCACCGAATACACGGGGGCTGCCGCCGGGCAGATTCGGGTATACGGCAAGGAAGACTGGATGTCGCCGGTGGCCTCGGGTTCCGGCTCTCCGGCGGCGATGGTGGTGGTGCCGTGTTCCACGGGCACGTTGTCGGCCATCGCTACCGGTGCTTGCAACAACCTGATCGAACGGGCCGCCGACGTGACGCTCAAAGAGCGTCGGCAGTTGATCCTGGTGCCCCGTGAAGCGCCGTATTCGAGCATTCACCTGGAGCACATGCTCAAGTTGTCGAACATGGGCGTGACAATCCTGCCGGCATCTCCGGGCTTCTATCATCAGCCGCAAACCATCGACGACCTGATCGATTTCGTCGTGGCGCGGATCCTCAACCTGCTGAATATTCCTCAGGACATGTTGCCGCGCTGGGGCGAGCATCATCTGACCAGCGATGAATAAGCTGCTGGTGATGGTGCTGGCGCTGCAATTGGCCGGATGTGCGACCGTGCGCACCCTCGATGCAGCGAAGCCGGGGGCGCCGGTGGTGTACTCGGGGACTCGCCTGGATTTGTACGCGTTGAACGGTGGGTGCTGCGCGATGGACCGTTTCGGAGCCGAAGCACCGAGTTATCCGGGCGTTGATCTGCCGGCCAGTGCGTTGCTCGACACGCTGCTGTTGCCGTTGTCGTTGCTGACGGTGATCGGGGTGAGCTTTCAGGCGACGGGTGGATTGTAAGAGAGCGTTGTGGCGAGGGGGCTTGCCCCCGTTGGGCTGCGGAGCAGCCCCAAAAACCGGCCATCTCCATTTTTCTGATACATCGCGAGTTCCATATTTACGACTGCTACGCAGCCGAACGGGGCGATGCGGCGTTCCGACGAGCCCCCTCGCCACAGGTCCGCGGTTTACTTGCCCAACTTCCTCAGCTCATCCGACTCGACAATCCTGACCCCGTCCTGCTCTTCCAGTGCCAGACGCCACATTGCCCGGGCCAACTGGCACGCTTCGATGCCGTGGTATTTGCCAGGAATCAGCCGAGACAGCGGGCCGGCGACTTTCTCGCCCAGTCGCGGTTCGGTGCGATCACCCAGCAATAGCGAAGGGCGGCAGATGGTCAGCTGCGGCCAGTCCTGCGCGCGCAGTGCGTACTCCATCTCGCCTTTGACCCGGTTGTAGAAAATCGAGGATCTGCGATCGGCTCCCAGAGCACTGATCACGATCAGGTGCCGTGCGCCCATCTCCCGTGCACGTTTGGCAAAGGCTACGACCATGTCCAGGTCCACCGCGCGGAACGCCTGTTCCGAGCCCGCCTGTTTGATGGTGGTGCCCAGGCAGCAGTAGGCGATATCGACCCGGCCGTTCAACTGCGGCAGAAACTCCGCCGGGTCGCCGACGGGGTTTTCAAGGTGCGGGTGCTCGGCCAATGGCCTGCGTGAGGGGGCCAATACCCGTGAAATCGTTGGCTCGTTGAGCAAACGATCAAGCAGATGTTCACCGGTCAGTCCGGTGGCTCCGGCAAGCAATACGTGCTGAGGCGTCAAGTACATAGTGTTTCTCCCTTGATACTATTCAGCTTAGTTGCTGTTTGCATCCTTGCTTTCGATGGACGCACTTTGCAGGGCTTTTCGTGCCTGCTGTTTGCGCAGCAGTTGCCAATGCGAGAGGACGGTTTTCGGTGCCCAGATCTGTGGTTCGGACGCTTCGAAACCGTCCGCCAGTTCACGTTCGGCGACAGTGGCCTTGGCCAGTTTGAAGGCTTGTTCCAGGTCATCGGTCTGGTTCAGGGCCTGGGCGAACAGGGCATCGCCGAAGTAAGTGAAGTTGGCTTCCTCCGAGCAACCGAAGGACACTCGGTCGGCCCGCGAGGCTGTCATGATCAGGGTCCGTTCATCCTTGAGGGCGGGGATGAAACCGCCGGAGTAGCAGGACGAAATCACGATGATCTTGTCGCGGTTCTTCAGTGGGGCGAGAACAGCGGCCAATTCGTCGGCCGGCAGATCGGCCAATTCCATGCGTGGCTGGTCTAGCACCAGTTCGTGTTCGCTGGTGCCATGGCTGGTCAGGTAGATGAAAATCAGGTCTTCCGGACCGCTGCGTTCGGCCAGCGTCAGGGCTGCGCGGCGCAGGTTTTCCCGGGTAGCCATCGGGCGGTCGGCGAGGTGGTCACGATGGTTCACCAGGCGGATCTGGCCAAAGGTGCCGAAACGGGTGTTGAGCATGTTGGCGACATAGTCGGATTCGCGCAGAAACACGCTTTGCTTGCCATCGCCACCCAGGGTCAACGAATACAGCTCCACCGCCGGGGTCGAGGGTGGAACGTTGGCCAGCGCTGCGTCGAGCAGGCGCCCCTGGGCCAGCAGGCCGAGCTCCAGGGTGTCGGGCAGTAATTTGCCCTCGGCGTCGCGTACGCGCTGGCCGTTGATCCAGGTGCCGCTGAGCACGGTGCCGTCGGTCAACACCAATGTGCCGCGCCCCTGGTAACTGTCGTTGTCGAACTGGCCGGTGTAAAAGCTGCCGTCGGACAGGTTCAAGCGACCCTGGCCGGAAAAGCGCCAGTCATTGAACTGGCCGATGTAGTGGCTGCCGTCAGTGCCGATCAACTCGCCCTTGCCGTTCAGCGAGCCTTCCTTGAACTGACCCAGCCAGACATCGCCGTCGGCGTTTTCGTAGCGGCCCTTGCCGTGCAGTTGATTGTTCTTGAAGCTGCCGACATAGATGTCGCCGTCGGCGCTGTTGAAAGTCCCGTTGCCTTCCAGCTGGCCGTCGACGAAATGCCCGGTGAACTGATTGCCGTTGCCGTCGCCGCGCTGACCTTCGCCATTGGGTTTGCCGTGGGCGAACTGGCCTTGATAGGAGCTGCCGTCTTCGAGTTCGAGTCGCCCCAGGCCGGCGTATTGATCGGCCTTGAACTCTCCGCGATAGCTCATGCCGTTTTCTTTGAGTGTGCCTTCGCCGTTGCGCCGGCCGGCCTTGAAGCCGCCGCTGTAGCTGCTGGCGTTGGTGGTCAGTGCCCCCTGGCCGTCGAACAGTCCCTGATTGAACTGCCCGCGATAGACTTCGCCATTGCTGCCATGCCATTCGCCCTGGCCCTGCCACTGGCCTTTGTCGAACTCGCCGGCGTACCAGCTGCCATTCGGGTAGTCGATACGCCCCTTGCCTTGCAGCAAACCATTGACCAGATCACCGCGATAGCGTCCGCCGTCCGGCAGGCGTGCGTCAGGAGGCAATGGCGATTCGCCGTCGCCGCAAGCGGTGAGCATCAGGGTCAAGGCGAGGAGTGCAAGTGGGCGCATAGCGGATTCCGGGCAATTAGGCGAGGGAGTATGCCGCAGCTATGTGCCCTTATACAGGTCGAGGTACCGCGTGAGGTCGCGAAACAGCGTGAACTGCTTCGCATCCAGGACGGTTTATACGAAGCACAGGGACAGGGGTTCGGCGATGTACGCCGGTTTGTCCGAACCTTCGATTTCCAGGGTGGTGGTGGCCTTGAGCAGCCATTGGCCGGGTTTCTTCTCGATGACTTCGGTCAGGTCGACCTTCAGGCGCACTTTCGAATTGACCTTGACCGGCTGGATGAAGCGCACGCTGTCGAGGCCGTAGTTGACCACCATCTTCAAGCCTTCTGGCATGACGAGGATGTCTTCCATCAATTTCGGGATCAGCGACAACGACAGGAAGCCGTGAGCGATGGTGCAGCCAAATGGCGTTTGCGCGGCCTTGACCGGGTCGACGTGGATGAACTGAAAATCCCCTGTGGCTTCGGCGAACAGGTTGATGCGGTCCTGGTCGATGGTGAGCCATTCGGAACGTCCAAGTTCCTTGCCGACATAATCTTTGAGCTCTGCAACTGGAACATAGGGCATTGAGACTCTCCTTGGGTTCATCGGTTTTATGGTTTTGGCTTGCGGGGATCTGACCTCCCGGCTTACCACTTTAGATCAACATGGCCAAACGCTCCGGTCAACTGACCATGCTTTTGGCGAATGCCGGTCTATAGCGCGAGCATGCTTATAATGCCCTGCCAATGCGGGTGACGGATTTTGCGGGAGATCTTTGATGCTGTTACGGGGCCTGACGTGGCTGGTGCTGTTCCAATTGCTCGGCACTGCGATCAATCATTTGTTCTTGCCGGTGCTGCCGGGGCCGATTGTGGGGTTGCTGCTGTTGCTGGTGTACCTCATCTGTCGCGGACAGGTCGGCGAACCGCTGAACCTGGCGGCCAGCAGCCTGCTGCGCTACCTGCCGCTGTTGCTGGTACCGCCGGCCGTGGGCGTAATGGTCTACGCCGCTGACATCGCGGCGGATTTCTGGGCCATTGTCGGTGCACTGGTGTTGTCACTGCTGCTTTCGATGGCCTTCGCCGGGGTGCTGATGCAGCGCATGGTCAAGCGTCACGCTCACTCCGAGGACAACCAATGATCTTCGACTGGCACGGCGCCTGGACGTCGGTAATTCATCATCCCTTGTTTGGTATCGGCATCACTCTTGGCGCCTACCAACTCGTCCTGGCGGCATTCGAGAAAACCCGATGGATCTTTTTGCAGCCGGTGCTTGTCTCCATGTTGCTGGTGATCGGCGTGCTGGTGGGTTGCGGCCTGACCTACGCCGAGTACCGCAAGAGCACCGAGATTCTCAGCATCCTGTTAGGCCCGGCCACTGTCGCGCTGGCGGTGCCGCTTTATCTCAACCTGCGACGGATTCGGCAGTTGTTCTGGCCGATATTTACTACGCTGGTGATAGGTGGGGTGGTGGCCACGGGGATGGGTGTGTTACTGGGCTGGTCGTTCGGTGCCGAGCACATGATCCTGATGACCATGGCGCCGAAATCGGTGACTTCGCCTATCGCCATGTTGGTGGCTGAGCAGATCGGTGGTGTCGCGGCGCTGGCAGCGGTGTTCGTCTTGATTACTGGCGTGATCGGCGCGATTTTCGGCCCGGCGTTGTTGACCCGTCTCGGCGTGCACAGCCCGGAAGCCAGGGGCATGGCGCTGGGCATGACGGCCCACGCGGTCGGAACGTCGGTGGCGTTGCAGGAAAGTGAAGAGTGCGGTGCCTTCGCGGCGCTGGCGATGAGCCTGATGGGTGTGGCCACGGCGGTGTTCCTGCCGTTGGCGGTATCGATGGTGGTGTAAGGAAATGTCTATGAGTCTGCCGCTTTTTCCGCTCAATACAGTGCTGTTTCCAGGCTGCATCCTCGACTTGCAGATCTTCGAGGCGCGCTATCTGGACATGATCGGCCGCTGCATGAAGCAGGGCGGCGGGTTCGGCGTGGTATGCATCCTCGATGGCGAAGAAGTCGGTATCGCCCCGGCTGGATACGCCCTGGTCGGGTGCGAGGCGCTGATCACCGATTTCAAGCAGCAGGAAAACGGCCTGCTGGGGATCCGGGTTCAGGGCGGGCGGCGTTTCCATGTATTACGAACGGACGTCCAGCGCGATCAGTTGACCGTCGCCGAGGTCGAGTGGCTGGAAGACGAGCCGGAGCAACCGTTGCAGGACGAAGATGCCGACCTGGTGGCGCTGCTCAAGGCTTTGGCCGAACACCCGATGGTCGAAGCCTTGAACATGGGCACCGAAGCGACCGGCCAGCAGTCGCTGGCCAATCAGTTGGCGTACCTGTTGCCCTTCGCTGAACTGGACAAGATCGACCTGCTGCAACTCGATGATCCGCAGCAACGACTGGATGCGATTCAGGCGTTGCTGGATGAGTTGCAGGGGGAATTGTTTGCCTGATTAATAATGATAAACCAACGATTGTTTGGCTGGGTGTTGTTTGGTTGGGTCATCAATTTAATGGTTGGTTGTTCAGGGGTAGTAGTCAGTTTGCCTGTCTGGTCGTTGTATTGATTTATAATAAATTCGGGTAGTGGTTTGTGTTGATCTGTAAAGTTCAGCTGATTATATTTGCGTTGCCTGCATGAGGCGGGCATTACATATATAAGGAGCTGTTTTGTGAGAGATTTAAATGGTGATGAACGTACGTTGTGGGGGTTGTGCTTTTCCCGTGTCATGGTGAAGTATGTTTTTGTAAATACAGCACCGGTCGACGTTGAGTTTGCGGCGAACTCGGCGGCGAATGCGGCGAATGCGTTGGTCCTGGAGCGACGTTCGGGTGTGAGTGCCAATCGCGATAGTTTTGAACAACGACTCTGGGATGATTATGCGGGGGAGGCGATGATCAAATTCTCTACGCAAGTTCGTTGGAAGATGGATGACTATGTTGCCGTCGCTCGTCAGGTTGCCAGTCATGCCAAAGCAGCCATTGAGAAATATCGTGGTGTTAGTGGTTCGAATTTGCCAAGCTTCCCTTTTGATGTGTGAGATTTAATATAAGTCATCAGGAATCGTTGTTGTTTGGTATGGAGGCGATTGCTGGTTGGCCTGCAGTGATTGAATGAGTCACTGAAAAGTTGTTTGTCTGACATTGTTGAGAAGATCGCAGTCTTTGGCAGCTTCTACAGGGCTAACACCCCATTCATGTAGGTGCGACTGAACGCTGCGATCTTCTGTTTTATCTAGTACGCATACCGCAACATCGTATGCGGTAAATGCCTCAACACGAAGAAGCCGAACAATGCCAGCAGCGCCGGCAACACCAGCCACCAGACCTTGGGCGGCAAAGCGTTGAGCGGTTCTTTGCGCTGGATCAGCCACAGGCTGGCCGCGCAGACACACGCCGCCAGCATTGCGCCGGCCAATACATCCGTCGGCCAATGCGCTCCGAGGTAGACCCGCGAAAGCGAAATTGCCATTGCGGGCAGGCAGCCCACCAATAACCAGGTCAGACGCATCCGGGGCGGTTGCCCGCGGCCGGCCAGGACGGCGAGGGTCAGGAACAGCGCGAAAGATCCTGAAGCATGGCCGCTGGGCATGCTGTAGCTGGTGAGCGGGTCGCTCAACACTTCGGGGCGCACGCGGGCGAAAAAGTACTTGGTCGCGGTATTGGCCAGTGCCGTGAAGAGCAGCGTGCTGCCCGCGAAGATCGCGTGCTGCCATTGCCGCATCAGCAGCAGCAAACCGGTCAGTAGCGCACTGAACAGCAACATGTTGCGGAATTCGCCGATCAGCGTGAAGACCACCGCTACTTCATCCAGCAACGGTTTACGATGTTCCTGCACCAGCGTCATCACGCCTTGATCGAGTGCGGACAGGTGCGAATATCCGATAAACAGCCCCGCCAGAATCAGCAGACTCATCCCGGTAATGAACAATGTCGCGCGGCGATGCCGGCGCAGGCTGCTGGTCGCGCTCAAGCCGACCATCAGAGCAATACTGCCGGCAACAACCCCGGCCTGGAGCCAGAAGCCTTCGGGTAATGGCAAGCGGATTGCCGCGCCCGTGGCCCAGCCAGGCATCAGATAAGCGACAGACCAACCCGCGCCGGCCAGCAGGCTGACAGCGAAGAAACGCGGGAAAGGCATGTCGCACATGCCGGCCACCATGGGCAGCATGGGCCGCAGGGGGCCGATAAAGCGCCCGACCAGCAGGCTGGCGATGCCGTAGCGCTGGAAATATGACTCGGCCCCGGCGATCCATTCCGGATGATGGCGCAAGCCCGGCAGGCGCCGGATGTTCTGATGGAAGTGCCGTCCCAGAAAATACGAAATGACGTCACCCAGCACCCCGGCGACGAAACCCAGCAAGAGCGTCTCACTGAGCGTCAGCGCGCCACTGCCTGCCAGTACCGCCACGGCGAACAGTAACACCGTGCCGGGAACGATCAGCCCGGCAATCGCCAGGCATTCCACAAAGGCCACGATGAATACCGCTGCCGCCAGCCACTGCGGGTTGACCGCCAACCATCCGGTCACGCTATCGAGCCATGGGCCCATAAAAACCACTCCATCAAATGTTCAATTTTCTACTTGTAGGAGCGAGCCTGCTCGCGATAGCGCACTTTGAGTCAACAGTGATGTTGATTGTGCTGACCTCATCGCGAGCAGGCTCGCTCCTACAGGGGATTCCTTCAGTTTAAAAATCCGGATCAATCTCAGGTCAGCACAAAATAATCGCGACCTTCGACCTGGCCCCGTCGTAGCGGGTTGCGCGTGCAATAAGCCGCGTAGGCTGCATCGACGAAGCGGTACATCAGGTGTTCATCGCGCCCGTGGGGGATGCCCAGCCGCGTGGTCTGGATGATGTGGGCGGGCGTCTGGCCGACGTGTTCCACCAGCAGCACCTCATGATCGAAGCGTTTGGCGTCCCACACTGGAACCTTCAGGCCCAGTGCCTTGCACAGCAGGGTTTGCCCGGCGCAGAGTTTTTGTGCCGGGCGAGGGCGGCCCTGGGCATCGGGATTGTTCAATAGCATCTGTGCCAGGCTGGCAGGCCCGCTCAATTGATCGACCCACGGGTAGGCGGATTTGATCAGCACGGCGTTTCCTGGCCCCTGGGCACTGAAGTTCAGTGAATCGCCGCCCCGGGCGTAATACATATAGATGTGGCCGCCATCCAGAAACAAAGCCTTACGTTTTTCTGTGTAGCCGAGGGACGCGTGGCTACCCTTTTCTGCACAGTAATAGGCTTCGGTCTCGATGATCCTGGCGCTGAGCCACAGGTCACCAACCCGATGGCGAATGACTTTGCCCAGTAAGTCCCGGGCCAGAATTTTCGCGTCACGGTCGAAAAACGCGTCCGGGAGGCCCGTGGGCAGGCTCACGGCGGACGCTCGAACAGTCAGGTTGGACATGATGACCGGCATTTGTCAGGGCTGAATGAGTCGTGATGATAACAATTTGCGGCTTAATCCCGGCTGAACATCGGCAAATTGCCCTCCATTTCGACCATCCGCCTGTCACCGCTGTTAGTCAGTGGGCGCGACAGCTATAATCTGTCGCTTTACTCTTTACCAAGACCTAATCAAAGACCACGCCAGACCATGACTGAGTCCGTTCTTGACTATATGACCCGCCTGGGTCGCGCTGCCCGCGAAGCTTCCCGCGTGATCGGCCGTGCCAGTACCGCGCAGAAGAACCGCGCCCTGCAGGCCACCGCCAACGCGCTGGACGCTGCCCGCGCCGAGCTGACGGCGGCCAATGAACAGGATTTGGCCGCCGGTCGTGCCAATGGTCTTGAGCCGGCCCTGCTCGAACGCCTGGCGCTGACCCCGGCGCGTATCGACGGCATGATCGTCGGCCTGCGTCAGGTAGCGGCCCTGCCGGACCCGGTAGGCGCGATCCGCGACATGAGCTTCCGTCCGTCCGGGATTCAGGTCGGCAAGATGCGTGTGCCGTTGGGCGTGATCGGAATCATCTACGAGTCGCGGCCGAACGTGACCATCGATGCCGCGAGCCTGTGCCTGAAGTCCGGTAACGCAACCATCCTGCGTGGCGGTTCCGAGGCGATTCATTCCAATCGCGCCATCGCCGCCTGCATTCAGCGTGGCCTGGCCGAGGCCGATCTGCCGGCCGCGGTGGTGCAAGTGGTCGAAACCACCGATCGCGCTGCCGTCGGCGCGCTGATCACCATGCCTGAGTACGTCGATGTCATCGTACCGCGCGGCGGCCGTGGCCTGATCGAGCGCGTCAGCCGTGATGCCCGTGTCCCGGTGATCAAGCACCTGGACGGCATCTGCCATGTTTACGTGAGTGAGCATGCCGACCTGGCCAAGGCCCAGCGCATCGCGTTCAACGCCAAGACTTACCGTTATGGCATCTGCGGAGCCATGGAAACGCTGCTGGTGGATCAAACCGTCGCCAAGGAGTTCCTGCCGGCGATGGCTGCCCAGTTCCGCGAAAAAGGCGTCGAGCTGCGCGGTTGCGAGCGCACCCGGGCGATCATCGAGGCCGTGCCGGCCACCGAGCAAGACTGGAGCACCGAGTACCTGGCGGCAATTCTGTCGATCCGCGTGGTCGACGGACTGGACCAGGCCATCGAGCACATCAATCATTACGGCTCCCATCACACCGATTCGATTGTCAGCGAACACCAGGGCGACACCCGGCGTTTCGTGGCTGAAGTCGATTCCTCGTCGGTGATGATCAATACCCCGACATGCTTCGCCGATGGCTTCGAATACGGATTGGGTGCCGAGATCGGCATTTCTACTGATAAGCTGCACGCCCGCGGCCCGGTGGGCCTCGAAGGACTGACCTGCGAGAAGTACATCGTGGTCGGCGACGGGCAGCTGCGCGGACAGGAGCCGGTCTGACTTGGGCGACTTCGACCCGTCAGCCCCGGTCACTGCCAGCGAGCCAGCCCCTCGCCGCATTGGCGTGCTGGGCGGAACGTTCGACCCGGTGCACATCGGCCATTTGCGCGGTGCGCTGGAAGTCGCCGAAACCCTGGCCCTCGATGAGTTGCGCCTGACACCCAGTGCCAGGCCGCCCCATCGGGACAAGCCGCAGGTGTCGGCAAAAGACCGTCTGGCGATGGTCGAGTGCGCGGTGGCCGGTGTGGCGCCGTTGGTGGTGGACGCCCGCGAATTGCAGCGGGACAAACCGTCCTACACCATTGATACCCTGGAACTGATGCGCGCCGAACTGGCCGAATCCGACCAGGTTTTTCTGCTTTTGGGCTGGGACGCTTTTTGCGGCCTGCCCACTTGGCACCGCTGGGAAGAGTTGCTCCAGCATTGCCATATCCTGGTGTTGCAACGCCCGGATGCCGACAGCGAACCGCCGGATGCCTTGCGCAACCTGCTGGCAGCGCGCTCGGTGAGCGACCCGCTGGCCCTCAAAGGGCCGAGCGGACAGATTGCATTCGTCTGGCAGACACCGCTCGCGGTATCCGCCACCCAGATCCGTCAACTGCTGGCCAGCGGTAAGTCGGTACGTTTCCTGGTGCCCGACGCGGTCCTGGCCTACATCGATGCGCACGGTCTGTACCGTGCGTCGAACTGAATAGGAGTGCCTCAAGGCACGTGGCAACAACGTGTATTGAAGCGCCCGAACATACGAGCAAAACGAGTTTTATATGACGAGCAACAACGAAAGCAAAGTAAAACGCAAAGGCACATTCAAGAGTGCCCCGTTGCCGGAAAAGGTCCTCGCCGCCGAGCCGCCTAAAGGCGACGAGCTGGTCAAGATCGCCGTAGCCGCCCTGGAAGACGTCAAGGCCCAGGACGTGCTGGTGATTGATGTTCGCGACAAGCAGAGCATCACTGACTACATGATCATCGCCACCGGTACCTCCAACCGCCAGATCGGCGCGATGCTGGACAAGGTTCGCGAGGCCGTCAAAGCCCTGGGTATCAAGCCGCTGGGTGAAGAAGGCAAGGGCGACAGCGACTGGGTGCTGTTGGACATGGACGACGTGATCGTTCATATGATGACCTCCAACGCCCGTCAGTTCTACGACCTGGAGCGCCTGTGGAAAGGTGCCGAGCAGAGCCGTGCAGCCGATGGCAAGCACCACAGCCCTGAAGTTGGTCACGAGCACTTCAACAAGCTCAACAAAGACCAGGAATAAGGGACCGCTGTGCGACTGCGACTGATCGCCGTCGGTTCACGCATGCCCAAATGGGTGGAAGAAGGCTGGCATGAATATGCCAAGCGTCTTCCGTCCGAGCTGGCGCTGGAACTGGTGGAAATTCCGCTCAATACCCGTGGCAAGAACGCCGACGTGGCCCGTTTCATCCGCCAGGAAGGCGAAGCCATGCTGGCCAAGGTCGGGCCGAACGAGCGGATTGTCACTCTCGAAGTCCATGGCAAGCCCTGGAGCACCGAGCAACTGGCGGTCGAACTCGATCGCTGGCGGCTGGACTCACGCACCGTCAACTTCATGGTCGGTGGCCCCGAAGGGCTGGCGCCGGAAGTCTGTGAGCGGGCTGACCAGCGCTGGTCGTTGTCGCCGCTGACCTTGCCGCACCCGCTGGTGCGGATCCTGATCGGCGAACAGATGTACCGTGCCTGGACCGTGCTGTCCGGTCACCCTTACCACAAGTAGTTCTGCCCCCATGTCCCAGCCGATCCGCATCAAGGACCACGAAAAAGACGCCCGTCTGGTGCGTGGGCGCGTCGTGTTCGGGGCAATTGCGGTGGTAGCGCTGATTGGCGTACTGATCGCTCGCCTGTATTTCTTGCAAGTGATCCAGTACGAGTACCATTCGACCCTGTCGGAAAACAACCGCGTCCATGTGCAGCCGATTCCACCCACTCGCGGGCTGATTTTCGACCGCAATGGCGTTGTGATTGCCGACAACCGGCCCAGTTTCAGCCTGAGCATGACCCGCGAGCGCTCTGGCGATTGGCAGCAAGTACTCGACGTGATCGTCGAAGTGCTGGAACTGACACCCGAGGACCGGGTGATCTTTGAGAAGCGCATGCGTCAGGGGCGTCGGCCGTTCGAGCCGGTGCCGATCCTGTTTGAGCTGACTGAAGAGCAGATCGCGCGAATTGCCGTGAACCAGTTCAGGCTGCCGGGGGTGGAAGTGGTCGCGCAACTGGTTCGTCACTATCCCCAGGGCGCGCATTTTGCGCACTCGGTGGGCTACATGGGGCGGATCAACGAGAAAGAGCTCAAGTCTCTGGACCCGGTCAGTTATAGCGGCACCCATCAGATCGGCAAAACCGGCATCGAGCGCTTTTATGAGCCGGAGCTGCATGGTCAGGTGGGTTACGAGGAGGTCGAGACCAACGCTCGGGGCCGTGTATTGCGGGTGCTCAAGCGCACCGAACCGGTTTCCGGCAAAGACATCGTCCTGAGCCTGGACATCAAATTGCAGGAAGCCGCCGAAGCCGCGCTCGGCGGTCGTCGTGGTGCGGTGGTGGCCCTGAACCCGAAAACCGGCGAGGTGCTGGCGATGGTCAGTCAGCCGAGCTTCGATCCGAACCTGTTCGTCACCGGCATCAGCTCCAAGGCCTATTCCGAACTGCGCGACTCCATCGACCGGCCGCTGTTCAACCGCGTATTGCGCGGTCTGTACCCGCCGGGTTCGACCATCAAGCCTGCTGTGGCGATTGCCGGTCTGGATTCGGGCGTGGTGACGGCCTCGACCCGGGTGTTCGACCCCGGTTACTACATGCTGCCTAACTACGATCACAAGTACCGCAACTGGAACCGCACCGGTGATGGTTTTGTCGACCTCGACACGGCGATCATGCGTTCCAACGACACTTACTTCTATGACCTTGCCCACAAGCTGGGGATCGATCGGTTGTCGTCGTATCTGTCCAAGTTCGGTATCGGTCAGAAGGTTTCCCTGGACATGTTCGAGGAATCGCCGGGTCTGATGCCGACCCGCGAATGGAAGCGCGCGACCCGTCGCCAGGCATGGTTCCCGGGCGAAACGCTGATTCTCGGGATCGGTCAGGGCTACATGCAGTCGACCCCACTGCAACTGGCCCAGGCCACGGCGCTGGTGGCCAACAAAGGCATCTGGAACCGTCCTCACCTGGCCAAGACCATCGAAGGCGAGAAACCGGTGGATCAGAACCCGATGCCGGACATTATCCTGCGCGATCCGTCTGACTGGACCAAGGTCAACCACGGCATGCAGCAGGTGATGCACGGCGCCCGCGGTACCGCACGCAAGGCTTCGATCGGTGCGCAGTACCGTATCGCGGGCAAGAGTGGTACGGCCCAGGTGGTCGCGATCAAGCAGGGCGAGAAGTACGACCGCTCCAAGGTTCAGGAGCGCCACCGCGACCACGCCTTGTTCGTGGGCTTCGCCCCGGCGGACGATCCGCAGATTGTGGTGTCGGTGATGGTCGAGAACGGTGAGTCCGGCTCCGGCGTCGCCGCGCCAGTGGTGCGTCAGATCATGGACGCCTGGTTGCTCGACCAGAACGGGCACCTCAAAGCCGAATACGCCAGCCCTACTAGCGCGGAGGCCACGGCCCGTGATGAATAATTTTGATCGCATGCTCTCCAGTGAGGATGTGATGCGTCGCCGTGCGACGCTGCTACAACGCCTGCACATTGACGGCCCGCTGCTGATCCTGCTGCTGACCCTCGCCGCCGGCAGCCTGTTCGTGCTGTATTCGGCCAGCGGCAAGAGCTGGGATCTGCTGGGCAAGCAAGCCACTTCGTTTGGCATCGGCCTGGTGTCGATGATCGTCATCGCCCAGTTCGAGCCGCGATTCATGGCACGCTGGGTGCCACTGGGCTACGTGGTCGGGGTGATGCTGTTGCTGGTGGTGGACATCATGGGCCACAACGCCATGGGCGCTACCCGCTGGATCAATATTCCCGGGGTGATTCGCTTCCAGCCCTCGGAATTCATGAAGATCCTGATGCCGGCGACCATTGCCTGGTATTTGTCCAAACGCACATTGCCGCCCCAGCTCAAACATGTGGGCGTCAGCCTGATGCTGATCGGCGTGCCGTTCATTCTGATCGTGCGGCAACCGGACCTGGGCACTTCGCTGCTGATCCTGGCCGGCGGCGCATTCGTGCTGTTCATGGGTGGCCTGCGCTGGCGCTGGATCCTCAGCGTGCTGGCCGCCGCCGTTCCCGTGGCGATTGCCATGTGGTTCTTCATCATGCACGACTACCAGAAGCAGCGAATCCTGACGTTCCTCGACCCGGAGAGCGATCCGCTCGGTACCGGCTGGAACATCATCCAGTCCAAGGCCGCCATCGGCTCCGGTGGTGTGTTCGGCAAGGGCTGGTTGCTGGGTACCCAGTCGCACCTGGACTTCCTGCCGGAAAGCCATACCGACTTCATCATTGCGGTACTGGGTGAAGAGTTCGGCCTGGTGGGGATCTGCGCGCTGTTGCTGATCTACCTGCTGTTGATCGGCCGCGGCCTGGTGATTACTGCCCAAGCGCAGACATTGTTCGGCAAGTTGCTCGCGGGCAGCCTGACCATGACGTTTTTTGTTTATGTTTTCGTCAACATCGGTATGGTCAGTGGCCTGTTGCCGGTGGTGGGGGTGCCGTTGCCTTTCATTAGCTACGGAGGAACTTCGCTGGTGACGCTACTGTCAGCGTTTGGGGTTTTGATGTCGATCCATACCCATCGCAAGTGGATCGCGCAGGTTTGAATAAGGTGAAATTTTCAATGCAAGTAATGCGTGGCTGGGCGACTCGATACGCGCCATGGGTCGGCCTGGTAAGCATCCTTGGCACCATGCAGGAAGCGTTGGCCGGCGACTACGAAGGCTCACCCCAGGTGGCCGAATTCGTCGGTGAAATGACCCGCGACTACGGTTTCGCCGGTGAGCAATTGATGGGCGTGTTCCGCGAGGCCGAGCGCAAGCAGTCGATTCTGGACGCCATCTCGAAACCCGCCGAACGGGTTAAGCAGTGGAGCGAATATCGCCCGATGTTCATCACCGATGCGCGCATCGCCCGGGGTGTGGATTTCTGGCGTCAGCACGAAGCGGTGCTGGCCCGTGCCGAGCAGGAATACGGCGTGCCGGCCCAGGTGATTGTCTCGATCATCGGCGTTGAAACCTTTTTCGGCCGTAATACCGGAAATTTCCGGGTGATCGATGCCTTGTCGACCCTGGGTTTCGACTATCCTCCCCGTGCCGAGTTTTTCCGCAAGGAGTTGCGTGAGTTCCTGCTGCTGGCCCGTGAAGAGCAGGTCGATCCATTGACGCTCAAAGGCTCCTACGCCGGCGCAATGGGATTGCCGCAATTCATGCCGAGCAGTTTCCGCGCCTATGCGGTGGATTTCGACGGTGATGGCCATATCAACATCTGGACCAACCCGGACGATGCCATCGGCAGTGTCGCCAGTTACTTCAAGCGTCATGGCTGGGTTGCAGGCGAACCGGTGGTCAGCCGCGCCGATGTCCGTGGCGATCAGGTCGACGAAGGTCTGACCACAGGAATCGAACCGACGAAAACCGTCGGGGAGTTGCGAGCCCTGGGGTGGTCAAGTCATGATGCGCTGCGCGATGATATGCCGGTTACTGCGTTCCGCCTGGAAGGCGACAATGGCCCCGAGTACTGGATGGGCCTGAAGAATTTTTACGCGATCACGCGATATAACCGCAGCGTGATGTACGCCATGGCCGTACATCAACTGTCTGAACAGCTGGTCCAAGCACGGGGCGTCAAGTAATGCGGGCATTGCCTATCAATAAACCCCTGAAGCTGATGGCATTCGCCGCGCTGGCAGTGCTGGTCGCCAGTTGTTCGACCAGCCGCGCGCCAGCCCAGAAGACCAGCACCGCCGCCGTGCGCACGACGCCGGGGCTGGACATCAACCGCGCCCACAAGGATGGCGCGCCATGGTGGGATGTCGATGTTTCGCGCATCCCGGACGCCACGCCGACCCTGCATACCGGCCCGTACAAGGCCAACCCGTACACCGTGCTGGGCAAGACATACTTTCCGCTGCAAGAGTCCAAGACCTACGTGCAGTCGGGCACGGCGTCCTGGTACGGCACCAAGTTCCACGGTCAGAACACTGCCAACGGCGAAGTGTATGACCTGTACGGCATGAGTGCCGCGCACAAGACATTGCCACTGCCAAGCTACGTCCGGGTGACCAACCTGGACAACAACAAGAGCGTGATTCTGCGAGTCAACGACCGCGGTCCGTTCTACTCGGACCGGATCATCGACTTGTCCTACGCTGCCGCCAAGAAGCTCGGTTACGCCGAAACCGGCACGGCGCGGGTCAAGGTCGAAGGCATCGACCCGCAGCAATGGTGGGCCGCCAAGGGCCGTCCGGCACCATTAATGCTCAACGAACCGAAAGTCGCGCAGAATAGCGCCCCGGTGATTACGGCTTCGGCCGGTACCGTTGAGCAATGGACACCGCCGCCGCAGCAACACGCCGCCGCGGTGGTGCCTGTGCAGCTTGATGCAAAAAAAAACGCTTCTGCATCAGCCTCTGGCCAGTATCTGCAGGTGGGCGCGTTCGCCAACCCGGACGCTGCAGAACTCCTGAGATCGAAGCTCAGCGGGATGGTGAGCGCTCCGGTGTTCATCAGCTCGATCGTGCGCAATCAGCAGACCCTGCATCGGGTTCGCCTGGGCCCGATCGGATCGCCGGGTGAAATCCAGCAGGTGCAGAATAGTGTCCGGCTGGCCAATCTCGGTTCGCCAAGCGTTGTGACTGAGTAATACGTAGGACTTGATTGACGGTTCATCTGCGGTTTTGAGGGGTGAACCAGGTTGTTGGCTCTTCGAAGAACAAAAGCCCGGCAAAGGGTGATTGGAGTGAGCAACTGAACACGCGATGACTCGTTAGAAAGTCATCTGATTAGTTTTGCCCTTGGGCAGTTTCCATTAGCGATTTCGAGAGACGGATGAACATCACCACCTTTGCCAAACGCCTGTTCCTGCTAGTCCCGCTGCTTCTCTCACCCGCCGCATTCGCGGTCGAGATGATGCCTTCGCCACCACAACTGGCCGCCAAGGCCTATGTGCTCATGGATGCCAGCAGCGGCAACGTGCTGGTTGAGAACAATGGTGACCAGCGTCTGCCACCGGCCAGCCTGACCAAGCTGATGACCGCGTACATCGCGACCCTGGAAATCCGTCGTGGCCAGATCGGCGAAAACGACCCGGTAACCGTCAGCGAAAACGCCTGGCGTACCGGCGGTTCGCGGATGTTCATCAAGGTCGGCTCTCAGGTCACCGTCAGCGACCTGCTGCACGGCATCATCATCCAGTCGGGCAACGACGCCAGTGTTGCGCTCTCCGAGCACATCGCCGGCAGCGAAGACGCGTTCGCCGACATGATGAACAAAACCGTTGGCGACCTGGGCATGACCAACAGCCACTTCATGAACCCGACCGGACTGCCGAACCCGGAGCACTATTCGTCGGCTCACGACATGGCTGTGCTGGCTCGCGCGATCATCCACGAAGACCCGGCTCACTACGCGATCTACTCGCAGAAAGAGTTCTTCTGGAACGGCATCAAGCAGCCGAACCGCAACCTGCTGTTGTGGCGTGACAAGACCGTCGACGGTCTGAAAACCGGCCACACCGACGAAGCCGGCTACTGCATGGTGTCCTCGGCCGTACGTGATGGCATGCGCCTGATCGCCGTGGTCTTCGGCACCAATAGCGAAGTGGCCCGTGCCGCCGAAACCCAGAAGCTGCTGACCTACGGTTTCCGTTTCTTCGAAACCCAGACCTTCTACCAGAAGGGCACCGAGCTGGCTCAGGCTCCAGTCTGGAAAGGTTCCACCAACCAGGTCAAGGCTGGCCTGGCGCAAGACCTGACCATGACCCTGCCAAAAGGCCAGCTGAAAAAGCTCGCTGCCAGCATGACCATGAACCCGCAGCTGATCGCGCCAATCGCCAAAGGCGACGTGATCGGTAAAGTCGAAGTCAAACTGGACGACAAGGTGGTGCACAGCGCCGATCTGATCGCCCTGGATGGCGTCGAAGAGGGTGGTATCTTCCGCCGCATGTGGGATAGCATCCGTCTATTCTTCTACGGCTTGTTCAACTGATAGTGTGCACCTGCATGGCCCTGCGCTGATCCGGCGCGGGGCTTTGCCGTCGCCACGGCTTACGCTTACGAGGCCGTTACGCCATGACCGATACCGAAGTAAAGGCGCCAAAGATCGAGTTCCCTGCCAATGATTACCCGGTTAAGGTGATCAGCGACACCGGCGTGGGCAACAAGGACAGAATCATCGACATCGTCAGCAAGTACGCCAAGATCAATGATGAGCGTATTGACGAGCGCCAGAGCAGCAACGGCAAATACACCACGATTCAGTTGCACATCGTCGCGACGGACCAGGACCAGCTGTACAACATCAACAGCGAACTGCGGGCAACCGGTTTCGTGCACATGGTGTTGTGATGTCAGGCACGCTGGGCTTTCGTGAACTTGGCCAGATGGCTTACGAGCCGGTCTGGCACGCCATGCAACGCTTCACCAACGAACGCGGCAGCGATGCCGCCGACGAGATCTGGCTGGTGGAACACCCTGCGGTGTTCACACAGGGCCAGGCCGGCAAGGCCGAGCACCTGCTGCTTCCCGGTGATATCCCGGTGGTGCAGGTTGACCGTGGTGGTCAGGTGACCTACCACGGCCCCGGCCAGTTGGTGGCTTATCTGCTGCTGGACGTGCGCAAGCTCGGATTTGGCGTGCGCGATCTGGTCAGCCGGATGGAGCTCTGCCTGATCGAGCTACTGGCCAGTTACGGTGTCACCGCCGTGGCCAAGCCCGATGCACCGGGTGTCTACGTCGACGGGGCGAAAATCGCCTCCCTGGGTCTACGGATCCGCCACGGCTGTTCCTTTCATGGCCTGGCCTTGAACGTGGACATGAACCTGGAACCGTTTCGACGGATTAATCCCTGCGGCTATGCCGGGCTGGCGATGACCCAGCTGAGCGATCACGCAGGATCGATTGAATTTGCCGAGGTAAGTGCCCGGCTGCGCGCGCAGCTCGTCAAACACCTCGACTATGCTGAGCAGACGACCCTGACGGGCGGAATCGACTGATATGACTACTGATGCAGTGCAAACCATGATCCCGACGCTCGATGTCTCCGAGCGCCCGGCCCCGCGTCCCAAGGTTGAAGCGGGCGTCAAGCTGCGCGGCGCCGAAAAGGTTGCACGCATCCCGGTAAAGATCATTCCCACCACCGAACTGCCGAAGAAACCAGACTGGATTCGTGTACGCATCCCGGTTTCGCCGGAAGTCGACCGCATCAAGGCCCTGCTGCGCAAACATAAGCTGCACAGTGTGTGCGAAGAGGCGTCCTGCCCGAACCTGGGCGAGTGCTTCTCCGGTGGCACCGCGACTTTCATGATCATGGGTGACATCTGCACCCGTCGCTGCCCGTTCTGCGATGTTGGCCACGGTCGTCCGAAGCCACTGGACGTCAACGAGCCGGAAAGCCTGGCCATTGCCATTGCCGACCTGCGCCTGAAGTACGTGGTGATCACCTCGGTGGACCGCGACGACCTGCGTGACGGCGGTGCCCAGCACTTTGCCGACTGCATCCGTGAAATCCGCAAACTGTCGCCGAACGTGCAGCTCGAGACCCTGGTCCCGGACTACCGTGGTCGCATGGACGTCGCACTGGAAATCACCGCTGCCGAGCCGCCGGATGTGTTCAACCACAACCTGGAAACCGTGCCGCGCCTGTACAAGGCTGCGCGTCCGGGTTCGGACTACCAGTGGTCGCTGACCCTGCTGCAACGCTTCAAGCAGATGATGCCGCACATTCCGACCAAGTCCGGCCTGATGCTGGGCCTGGGCGAGACCGACGAAGAAGTCATCGAAGTCATGAAGCGCATGCGCGAGCACGACATCGACATGCTGACCCTGGGCCAGTACCTGCAGCCGTCCCGCAGCCACTTGCCGGTGCAGCGCTTCGTGCACCCGGACACCTTCGCCTGGTTCGCCGAGGAAGGCTACAAGATGGGCTTCAAGAACGTTGCCTCGGGTCCGCTGGTACGCTCCTCGTATCACGCTGACGAACAGGCCAAGCTGGTCAAGGCCGAGCTGATGTCGTCCTGATCGACGCAATGAAATGAAAAGCGCCCGCACGGCATCCAGCCTCGCGGGCGTTTTTTTGCCTGGCCTACGGCAATGGCTGTTTTTTCCTGCAACCTGCGGGGCAACGGTTCCTCTTCTGTTTGTCCCCGTTCCTGACTACTGTGTGCTGAAGATTTCACGCAGGGAGATTCACGGATGACCGCTCGACCGACCCACACCCTTTGCCCTCATGCTCCCGTCCCGGCACTGCCGTCGGAAGGCATGATCGGCGTTATCGCACCCGCCGGTCCCGCGCCGCTGGACACCGACAAGGCGGTGCAATGGATGCGTGCCCGGGGTTATTCACTGAAATTGTTTCCCGGGGTCTACGAAAAAAACGGCTACCTGGCCGGGAGCGACGAAGTGCGACTGGGCGACCTGCATGCAGCGTTCGCCGACAGCGAGGTGGATGCCATCATCTGCCTGCGCGGTGGTTACGGCACGCCGCGGCTGCTCGATCGTATCGATTTTGATTTGCTGCGTGACAACGCCAAGCCGTTCGTCGGCTACAGCGACATCACCGCTTTGCATTTGGCGATCAGTCGTTATGCCGGCTTCGTGACCTTTCATGGTCCGTTGCTCAATGCCGATCTGCTGGGGGGCAAGCAAATACCTACCGAGTCTTCGTTCTTCAACATGCTGCGCGGGCAGGTGAGGGCGGGCGCGGTGCTGGCTCATCCAGTGGCTTACCCGCTGACCACGGTCGAGCCGGGCGTGGCTCATGGGCGCTTGCTCGGAGGCAATCTGGCCATGATCGCCGCGACCATGGGCACGCCCTACGAGATTGATGCCGAGGGCGTCATTCTGGTGATCGAGGACATCAACGAGCCGCTGTACCGCATCGACCGGTTGCTGACCCAGCTGCGGCTGGCTGGCACCTTGCACAAGCTGCGCGGCGTATTGGTCGGGGACGTGGCGGGGGTTGAGGTGGCAGCGCTGGACAGGTTGCTCAAGCAGACCTTCGAGCCATTGAAAATTCCTGTGCTGTCCGGGTGGCGCAGTGGGCATTGCGACCCGAACCTGACGCTGCCCATGGGGGCGTTGGTCAGGCTGGATGCGGGGAATCAGGAATTGATGTTGGAGCAGGATGTGGTAATCAGGTAAGTCGCGAATATCTTGAAAAGATCGCAGCCTGCGGCAGCTCCTACGGGGTTTTGTGTACACCCGTAGGAGCTGCCGCAGGCTGCGATCTTTTGCTTTTAACGGTTACGCAATCCTTCCAGCAGCTTGTGCGTCGGATACCCGTCCGCCGGCCAGCCAAACGACTGCTGGGCACTGCGGATCGCCTTGCGGGTATTGGCGCCGATGATCCCGTCGGCGGTACCGGCGTCATAGTTTTGCGCGCTCAGCAGGTTCTGCAGCTCGATCCGCTCGGTGCGGCTCAGAGGCAGGTCATCCTTTGGCCAGGTGCCGCTGATCAGGCCTGCGCCATTGAAGCGTTCCGACAGCAGGCTAACCCCCAAGGCGTAGGACGACGAATTGTTGTACTTGAGGATCGCACGGAAGTTATCGAGCACCAGGAAGGCCGGGCCACGGTAGCCAGCCGGCAGCAACAGGGCCGCGGACAACTGCTCGGAGCCTGCCGGGACCTGGCCGCCGTTGGGCAGCGTAACGCCCAGTTGGCGCCACTCGGCGACACTCTTGCGAATCGTGCCATCGGCCAGCACGTAGTTGAAGCCGCCCGGCAGCTGGACTTCAAAGCCCCACGGCTGACCTCTCTGCCAGCCGGAGCTTTGCAGGTAATGCGCGGTCGAGGCCAGGGCGTCAGCCGAGCTGCCCCAGATATCGCGACGGCCGTCGCCGTCGAAATCGACGGCGTGGGTGTTGTAGGTGGTCGGGATGAACTGGGTCTGGCCCATGGCGCCGGCCCAGGATCCGAGCATCTTCTCGGGTTCGATGTCGCCTTGTTGCAGAATTTGCAGGGCCGCGATCAACTGCGCGTGGGCGAAGCCGGGGCGGCGGCCTTCATAGGCCAGGGTCGCCAGTGAGTTGATCACCGACTTGCTGCCCTGGAACTGCCCAAAGTTGCTTTCCATGCCCCACACCGCCACCAGCGCCTGGCGATCGACGCCGTAGCGCTGCTCGATGCCTTGCAAGATGTCGGCGTACTGGTCGATCAGCGACTGGCCTTTGCGTACCCGCAGCGGCGACAAGGCGCCGTCCAGGTATTCCCACACCGGTTTTGCGAATTCCGGTTGGCTGCGATCGGCACGAATCACACTGGGATCGAAGCTGACATTGGCGAAAGCGCGATCAAACAGATCGGCGCGGATACCGGCGGCCAGGGCATCCTTGCGGAAACCCGCCTGCCATTCGGCGAAAGTCTGGGTCGGCTGGATGTCGAGGTTCTCACCGGTCGGAATCACTGGCGGAACAACCGCCGGGGCGGTGGCGACAGGAAGTGTCTGAAGCGGCTGAGCGTCGGCTGCGGTCGGTTTTTCCGCACAGGCGACAAGCAAAACTAGGCTGGAGGCAGCGATCAATTGGCGCAGGTGCCAACGACGGGAAAGACAAAAGGGCATGCACGGGTCCAGGGAATACGAATCAGGTACAGACCTTAACATGTCGAAGGGGTGTTCTGCTTTACGCAGCCAGAAAGTAAGAAGCCTCCCAGTTGTCAGACTGGAAGGCTTCGCGGCGGTAACTGCCTTTGCCCTTGGCCGGGCGTTCCTTGCGGCTGCGGAACAATGGCTGGGCGATGATGGATTTGGCCTTGTTGGGGCCATGCGTTGATGGCTTTTTGCTCATGATGATGCCTCGCAAGTGAGTGGTTTTTGCGGGGCAAATCATCGGCCGAAGTTCGGGATCTGTCTAGTCCCTACATTGTGTAGGACCTTTCATTGATCTTGATAGCGATGTGGTTTCTGTGGCGAGGGGGCTATTCAGCGGGCAATGTCAGACGCTGCCCGGCCATCAACAACGTCAACCGGCTCAAACTCATCCACGGCGAACCGGCCGCCTGGCCTTTGATCTGGGCATCAATGCGTTGCGCTTCGAGCAGCAGTTGCGCCCAGCGTTGGGCCGAGTAGCGTTGCAGGGCCTTGCTCACCAACGGTTTACGTTTGTCCCAGACTGGCGGTTTGGCCTGGCTGAAGGCCTTGTCCAGGGGGGTGCCCTGGCTGTATTGCAGGGAAATATTGGCCAGCAGGCGCAACTCCCGGGCCAGGGCCCAAAGAATCACCGGCGGCTCGACGCCTTCACCGCGCAACCCTTCGAGCATGCGCAAGGCGTGGGCGGCTTCGCCATTGAGCACCGCATCGGTCAGGCCAAAGACATCGAAGCGCGCACTGTCTGCCACCGCAGCCTGCACGGTTTCAACGGTGATCTGACCGCCTTCGGCCATCAGCTTGAGCTTTTCGATTTCCTGGGCGGCGGCCAGCAAGTTGCCCTCGACCCGTGCCGCGATCAGCTCAACGGCGTCCTGGCTGGCGGAAAGCCCGGCCTGGGACAAACGTTGGCGGATCCAGCTTGGCAACTGGGCGACATCGACCGGCCAGATCTGCACGAACTGGGTCTGCGGCCCTTCGACCAGCGCTTTGCCCCACTTGGTTTTCTGCGCGCTGCCATCGAGCTTCGGCAAGCTGATCAGCAGCACGGTGTCCTCGGCCGGGCGCGAGCAGTACTCAATCAGCGCGGCAGCGCCCTTGTCGCCGGGTTTGCCGGAAGGCAGGCGCAGTTCCAGCAGGCGCTTTTCGGCGAACAGCGACATGCTGGCACCGGCTTGCAACAGAGTCCCCCAGTCGAAACTGGCGTCGGCGGCAAATACCTGGCGTTCATCGAATCCCTGCTGACGGGCGGCAGCGCGAACAGCGTCGGCCGCCTCCTGGCACAACAACGGGTCATCGCCGCTGATGATATAGACCGGCGCAAGGGCGCCTTGCAGGTGTTTGGCGAGTTGGGCGGGAGCGAGCTTCATAATAGAGGGCGAACGGGGCGCCTGGGCGCCCCGTAAGTCTTACTGCTGCGGCAGTTCGACAGGCGACTGACGCGGGGTTTGCGCTTCAGCCTTCTTTGCCGCTTCCAGTGCAGCGGCGTCAGCCTTGGCCCTGGCTTCGGCAGTCTGCTGCAACTGATCCAGTTGGCCTGGGGTCAGTTGTTCCAGGCGCAGCATCATGCGCTGGACCATCTCCCGACGGCCTTCTGTCCGGGCCGTTGCGGCTTCCTGGTCAGAGCCCACCAGGTTGTTGCCGTCGTGCATATAGATCTTCTGCACTTCAAGCTTGTCACTCAACAGGGGCAGATCGCCGCGACCGCGGATGTCGTAGCTCAGCACGGTGGTGACCTGGTACTCGCCAGCACGACCGGCGCCTGCGTAGCTGATGATACGCTGGCTTTCCTGCTCATTGGTCAGCACCAGTTTGTACGGAGCGCCGGTATAGACCTTGACGCCGCTGCCCTCCAGTGCCTGGCGCAACTGGGTAACGGTTGGGCCATAAGCGTTACGGGCGCTCAGGTCGAGCTCCTTGATCGCCAGTACATTGGTGCCGGTGCCGCGCAGCTGGAAACCGCAGGCGCTCAGCAGAACCGCGAGGCCCATCACCAGCAGATTGCGTTTGATCATCTTGTTGCTCCCCTTGAAACCATGTGGGCCGATCAGGCAGCCCGAAAGGTTTTACTCGGCGCCAGGCTCACCTGGCGCCTGATCCAATTAGCTGGCGACGATATTGACCAGTTTCCCGGGCACTACGATCACTTTACGAATGGTCAGACCGTCGACGAAGCGCAACACGTTCTCGTTGGCACGGGCGGCGGCTTCGACTTCTTCACGGCTGGCACTGGCCGGCATTTCGATGTGGCCACGCAGCTTGCCGTTGACCTGAATCACCAGTTGCAGGCTGTCCTGTACCAACGCGCTGTCATCCACCACCGGCCAGCCGGCGTCGATCACAGGTTCAGCGTGACCCAGTTGATTCCACAGCTCGTGGCTGATGTGCGGCGTGATCGGAGCCAGCAGCAGAGTCACGGTTTCCAGACCTTCGTGAATCAGGGCGCGATCCTGGTCGGTGCCTTGCGCGGCTTTTTCCAGTACGTTCATCAGCGTCATCACCTGAGCGATGGCGGTGTTGAACTTGTGGTTCTGGCCAACATCCTGGCTGGCTTGCTTGATGGCCAGGTGGATCGAGCGACGAGCGGCTTTCTGCTCGTCATTCAGGCTGGCGACGTCCAGTTTGCCCGGCAGGCCCTGAGTGACGTGGGCTTGAGCCAGGCGCCAGACGCGCTTGAGGAAACGGTGCGAACCCTCTACGCCGGAGTCGGACCATTCCGCGCTCATGTCAGGTGGCGAAGCGAACATCATGAACAGGCGGCAGGTGTCTGCGCCGAACTGGTCGATCATCGACTGTGGGTCGACGCCGTTGTTCTTCGACTTGGCCATCTTCTCGGTGCCGCCGATTTCCACCGGCAGGCCGTCGGATTTCAACTTGGCGCTGATAACCTTGGCTTTGCTGTCACGCTCAAGCTCGACGTCCGCCGGGTTGAACCAGGTGTAAGCGCCATTGGCTTCGCGGCGATAGTAAGTCTCGGCGATCACCATGCCCTGGGTCAGCAGGTTCTTGAACGGCTCGTTGGAGCTCACCAGGCCTTCGTCGCGCATCAGCTTGTGGAAGAAGCGCGCGTAGAGCAGGTGAAGAATCGCGTGTTCGATCCCGCCGATGTATTGATCCACCGGCAGCCAGTGGTCGGCGGCCGATTTTTCCACCAGGCCGCCTTCAAAGTGCGGCGAGGCATAGCGGGCGTAGTACCACGAGGACTCGACGAAGGTGTCCATGGTGTCGGTTTCACGCTTGGCAGGCTGGCCGCATTTAGGGCAGCTGCACTCGTAGAACTCGGGCATGCGCGCCAGTGGCGAACCGGCGCCGTCGGGTACGACGTCTTCCGGCAGCACGACAGGCAGTTGATCTTCCGGTACCGGCACGTCACCGCAAGTGTTGCAGTGGATGATCGGGATCGGGCAGCCCCAGTAACGCTGGCGGCTGATGCCCCAGTCGCGCAGGCGGAACTGGGTACGCGAGGCGCCCAGCTCTTTCTTGATCAGCGCGACTTCGATGGCGTCGAAGGCGCCTGCGAAGTCGAGGCCGTCGAACTCGCCGGAATTGATCAGCGTGCCGTGCTCGCCGTAGGCGTCTTGCCATGGCGCCGGGTTGCTGTCACCGGAACTGGTCTGCACCACGGATTTGACCGGCAGGTTGTACTTGTGGGCGAATTCGAAATCGCGCTCATCGTGGGCCGGAACCGCCATCACCGCGCCGTCGCCGTAGTGCATCAGCACATAGTTGGCGACCCAGACCGGCAGTTTTTCCCCGGTCAGCGGATGTTCGACGAACAGGCCGGTCGGCAGGCCTTTTTTCTCCTGGGTGGCGACGTCGGCTTCGGCCACGCTGCCGCCCTTGCATTCAGCGATGAACGCTTGCAGCTCTGGATTGTTCTGTGCGGCCAGGGTAGCCAGGTGGTGTTCGGCGGCCACGGCGACGTAGGTCGCGCCCATCAGGGTGTCCGGACGGGTGGTGAAGACCTTCAGCGCGCCGGTTTCGCCGATGGAATCGACGTTGTACGGGAACTGCACTTCCATGCCGCGGGATTTGCCGATCCAGTTGCGCTGCATGGTCTTGACCTGTTCAGGCCAGCCAGTCAGCTCGTCGAGGCTCTCCAGCAACTCATCCGCGTAGGCGGTGATCTTGAAGTAGTACATCGGGATTTCGCGCTTTTCGATCAGCGCGCCGGAACGCCAGCCGCGACCGTCGATCACCTGTTCGTTGGCCAGGACGGTCTGGTCGACCGGGTCCCAGTTCACGGTGCCGCTTTTCTTGTAGATCACGCCTTTTTCGAACAGGCGGGTGAACAGCCACTGTTCCCAGCGGTAGTAATCGGGCTTGCAGGTGGTCACTTCGCGCGACCAGTCCACCGCAAGGCCCAGGCTACGCAGCTGGGACTTCATGTAGGCGATGTTTTCGTAGGTCCACTTGGCGGGCGCTACGTTGTTCTTCATCGCGGCGTTTTCCGCCGGCATGCCGAAGGCGTCCCAACCCATGGGTTGCAGAACGTTCTTGCCCTGCATGCGCTGATAGCGGGAGATCACGTCGCCGATGGTGTAGTTGCGCACGTGCCCCATGTGTAGCTTGCCGCTGGGGTAAGGGAACATCGACAGGCAGTAGTAAGTCTCCTTGCCTGGCTGTTCACTGACTTCAAAGGACTTTTGCTCGTCCCAGAACGACTGGGCGGCGGCTTCGATTTCACGGGGCTGATATTGTTCGTGCATGGCTACTTTTGAACTGAATAGGGGTGGCCTAATCCTCTTCAATGCAACGCTGGACGCTGATCACGCCGCATTGGCGTTTTCGATGTCCAGCCGAGCTGGAAGTGGAGTTACAGGAAGCGCCGTAGCATACATGACCGCGCTCTACCGAGGGAAACCCTGATTGCTGCCGCGCGTCTCGCGAAAACCGCCGCGAGGGCCGTTGGTCGCGGCGCTCAGCCGGTTTGTTCATGGAGGCTAAGCTCTAACTGGGGAGTTGGTCTTATCTTCCAATGAGGTGAGGGATGGTTGAGTCACAGCAAAAAGCTACGAAACCGGAGCTGTACGAAAGACTGATCGATCGTTTGGCCCTGGCCCTGGAAGCGGCAAGAACTGCTGGCCGGTTGCGTGACGTACGCCCTCTGGAGCTGGAACTGCGTGGCCTCAGCCCCGCAGAGTTTGCACTGGTCAAGGCGTATCTGGATCGCAGTGAGCGTGAGACGCACGGATGCTTGTCAGAGGCGGTAAAGCAACTCGACGCACCACGTTCGGCCAAGATCATCTGGCTCAAGGACAAGGTTCCCGGCAGAGACGCGGTAAAGGTCCGGTCTTTGCAGTTCAAGTAAGACGCAGAGCCATGCTCCATGGTTTTTTTGAAGCATAGTCCTCCTGTATTGATTGTCGCATCGCGCCAACCCACTTAGGCTTCGGGCATCTCCAGGAGATGCTCGATGCCTTTTCGTTATTTTTTAAAACAACTTCTTTTGCCCCCCGGCATTCTATTGCTGCTGCTTTTACTTGCCTGGTGGTTGCGCCGCTCAAGGCCAAGGCTCGCCGGTGTGTGCTTTGCACTGGGGTTGGGTGGCCTTTGGCTGATGAGCCTGCCGGTGGTGGTGCAGTGGAGTGCCGGCCTGCTCGAGCGTGAGCCACCGCTGGCTCGCGGCGAATGGGCGGTGCTGGGGCAGCGCGCGGACGCCATCGTTGTCCTTGGTTCCGGGCGCGAGCGCGGTGACGCGGCCTGGGGCGCCGACCAGCCCACGGGTGTCGGCCTGGAACGCCAGCGGTTTGCCGCGCGGCTGGCCAAGGCTTCCGGCCTGCCGGTACTGACCAGCGGCGGCTTGCATTACGGCACCCCGCCAAGCGAAGCGCAGATGATGGCTGACTCCTTGCGCGACGATTTTGGCGTGACCGTGCGCTGGCAGGAAGGACGCAGTCGCACGACTTGGGAAAATGCCCGGTTCAGCGCCGAGGTATTGCTGCCACAGGGCATCAAGCGCGTGGTGCTCGTGACTCATGCCGGGCATATGCCGCGAGCGGTCTGGAGTTTCCGCAAGGCCGGGTTTGAGGTGGTGCCGGCGCCGGTAGGGTTTCTGGGCGGCGACAATGCGCGGCCACTGGGTGGCTGGATGCCGGAGTACAAGGCGATCTGGCAGAACGGGCAATTGATGAACGAGGCGGTGGGGCAGGTCGGTTATTCGTTGTTTTACCGGTAAAGATCAAAAGATCGCAGCCTGCGGCAGCTCCTACAGTTGGAATGCAATCCCCTGTAGGAGCTGCCGCAGGCTGCGATCTTTTCTAGACAGTCTTGGCCATCCGGCTCGCAATCAGCGCCCAGCCAAACAACAACACGCAGAGAATGAGCAATGGCCACGAGCGCCATTCCAGGTACGGCGTGAGGTTGTGCATCGGCACCACTTCGCCATACAGGATGCCGCGTTCGAACTGCGGGATCTGATCGGTAATCTGACCGAACGGGTTGATCAGGCCGGATACGCCGTTGTTGGTGGCGCGGATCATCCAGCGGCCGGCCTCCAGCGCACGCATCTGCGCCATCTGCAGGTGTTGCAGCGGACCGATGGAGGTGCCGAACCAGGTGTCGTTGCTGATGGTCAGCAACAGGTCACTGCGGGCGGCAAGGCTCGCGGCGAATTCCGGGTAAACCACTTCATAACAGATGTATGGCGCGATCTGATAACCCTTGGCTTGCAGCAGCGGCTGGTCAGCCGGGCCGCGAGCGAAGTCCGACATTGGCAGGTCGAAGAAGGCGATCAGCCCGCGCAGCACATCCTGCAGCGGAACATATTCCCCAAACGGCACCAGTTTTTGCTTGAGGTAAGTGCCGTCGCCTTCGCCGACAACGGTGATGCCATTGAAGAAGCGCTTCTCGTGGTGGACCTCCATGCGGACCGGGACGCCGGTAATCAGCGCCGATTTACGCTCGGCCGCGAAGCTGCCCATCATGTTCAGGTAACCCTCGGCGGACTCCTTGAGCACCGGGATTGCCGTTTCCGGCCAGATGAGAAGATCGGCGCGCCTGGAGCTGAAACTCATGTCGCGGTACAGCGCCAGTTGCGCGTTGAGCTGCGCCGGATCCCACTTCATGCTTTGTTCGATGTTGCCCTGAATGGCGGCGACGCTCAGTGGCGGGCCCGACGGGCTGGTCCAGGCGTGGTGCTTGAGCGCCATGCCGAGCAGCCATGGACCGACCAGCAGCAATGCACCGGCAGCGATGAAGCCTTTGCGCCCCGTGCGAACCAGGCGCAAGCCGTTGTAGATCAACGCTGCTGTCAGGGCCAGGGTGAAGGAAATCAGCCACATTCCGCCGATAGGCGCGAGCCCGGCCAGGGGGCCGTCGAGCTGACTGTACCCGGAATACAGCCACGGGAAGCCTGTCAGGAACCAGCCGCGGAAGGCTTCCTGGCCGACCCACAGCGCTGCGAAAGCCAGAGCGTCGGCCAGCGGCGCTTCATTTCGGCGCAGCCAACGCGCCCAGATCCAGGCGGGCAGGGCAAAGAACCAGGCAATCGCCGCCGTGAAGAGCAGCATCAGGAAACCGGCCAGCAATACCGAGGCGCCGCCGAAGTGGTGAATGCTGTAGTAGATCCAGCTGGTGCCGGCACCGAACAGGCCGAAACCGAAACACCAGCCGCGACCCAGTGCCTGACGTGGGCTCAGCTCGCGCAGGCCGGCATAGAACAGGCCGACGGCGAGCAGTGCCAGTGGCCAGATATCGAACGGCGCCAGGGCCAGTGTGGTGATTGCACCGGCCGCCACGGCCAGCAGGTTACCGGGCCAGCCGGGGCGGGTTGTCCAGCGCATTTCAATCCTTAGCGAGCAATGGGCGTCAGGCGAAGCAAGTGAATCCGACGGCTGTCGGCGTTCAGGATGCGGAAGCGGTAGGGGCCGATTTCAGTGATTTCGTTACGTTTTGGCAAATGCCCGAACGCGCTCATCACCAGGCCGCCAACGGTGTCGAACTCGTCGTCGGAGAATTCGCTGTCGAAGAATTCGTTGAAGTTCTCGATTGGCGTCAGGGCCTTGATCAGGAAATCACCGCTGGGCAGCGGCTTGATGTAGCTGTCTTCTTCGACGTCGTGTTCGTCTTCGATGTCGCCGACGATCTGTTCCAGCACGTCTTCGATGGTCACCAAACCAGCCACGCCGCCGTATTCGTCGATGACGATGGCCATGTGGTTGTGGTTGGCGCGAAACTCGCGCAGCAGCACGTTGAGGCGCTTGGATTCCGGCACGAAGGTGGCCGGGCGCAACAGGTCCTTGATGTTGAAGCTGTCGCCGTTTTCCTTGAGGATCAACGGCAGCAAGTCTTTGGCCAGCAACACGCCCATCACGTCATCGTGGCTTTCGCCGATCACCGGGTAGCGGGAGTGGGCCGAGTCGACCACGGCAGGCAGGAACTCGCGGGGTGTCTGGGTCGCCTTGATGCTGACCATCTGCGAGCGCGGGACCATGATGTCCCGGACCTGCAAGTCAGCCACCTGGATGGCGCCTTCGACGATGGCCAGCGCTTCGCTGTCCAGCAGTTTGTTCTGGTGTGCATCGCGCAGCAACTCCAGCAGCTCCTGGCGGTTTTTCGGCTCGTGGGCAAAAGCCTGGGTGAGCTTACCCAGCCATGACTTCTGCCCGTTGCTCGATCGATCTTCGCTCATAGCGATTACTCTGAATCCTTTGTTGTTTCGGTAGGGAGTGCGTCAGTTTCGTCGTCCGCGTACGGATCGGGAAAGCCCAGTTCTGCAAGCAGCGTTCGTTCCAGTGCTTCCATTTCTTCGGCTTCCTCGTCATCAATATGGTCGTAACCAAGCAGATGCAAGCAGCCGTGAATCACCAGGTGTGCCCAGTGGGCCTTGAGTTCCTTGCCCTGTTCAGCGGCTTCGCGCTCGACCACGGCCACGCAGATCACCAGATCGCCCAGCAGCGGGATGTCGAGGAACTCATCCGGCACGTCGGCCGGGAATGACAAGACGTTAGTTGCGTAGTCTTTTTGCCGCCAGGTGTGGTTCAGCTCGCGTCCTTCGGCTTCGTCGACCAGACGAATGGTCATCTCCGAGTCGGCGGTGCGCTGGCGCAAAGCCAGCTCGCACCACTGGCGGAATTCGGCTTCGCCGGGGGCGTCGGCTTCGGTGGCGATTTGCAGGTCAAGCTCAAGCATCGCGGCGGCTGTCCTTGGCGGCGGCATCATCGGCCGCTTTGGTTTCGAAGCGCTCATAGGCTTCGACAATCCGCTGCACCAGTGGATGGCGCACGACGTCCTTGGGCTGGAAATGGGTGAAGCTGATCCCTGGCACATCCTTGAGCACTTCAATCACGTGGTGCAGGCCGGACTTGGTGCCGCGTGGCAGGTCGACCTGGGTGATGTCCCCGGTGATGACGGCCGTGGAGCCGAAGCCGATCCGGGTCAGGAACATCTTCATTTGCTCGACCGTAGTGTTCTGGCTTTCGTCGAGAATGATGAAGCTGTTGTTCAGTGTACGGCCGCGCATGTAGGCCAGCGGCGCGACTTCGATCACCTGGCGCTCGATCAGCTTGGCGACGTATTCGAAGCCGAGCATTTCGTAGAGCGCGTCGTAGAGCGGGCGCAGGTACGGGTCGATTTTTTGCGACAGGTCGCCGGGCAGGAAGCCGAGTTTTTCACCCGCTTCGACTGCTGGGCGAACCAGCAGGATGCGGCGAATCTGCTCGCGCTCCAGTGCATCCACCGCGCAGGCCACGGCCAGGTAAGTCTTGCCGGTACCGGCCGGGCCGATGCCGAAGTTGATATCGTTACCGAGGATTTCCTTCACGTAGCGCACTTGATTCAAGCCGCGTGGGCGAATCATGCCTTTCTTGGTGCGCAGGGCCACGGAGGGTTCGGCGGGGGAGTGGTTGTCCAACTGCTCGACGGCCGATTCCTGCAGGAACAGGTGCACCATGTCCGGCGACAGCTCGGTACCCTTGGTTTCCCGGTACAGGCGGCGCAGGAGATTTTCCGCGGAGGTGGTGTGTTTGGGTTCGCCGATCAGCTCGAACTGGTTTCCGCGATTGCGGATCTCGATGGTCAGGCGCTGTTCGATCAAGCGCAGGTGCTCGTCGAATTGCCCGCACAGATTGGCGAAGCGACGAGCTTCAAAAGGCTCGAGGATGAAACGATGTGGTTCTATAGGTGCGTTCAAGGTCGTATTTAGCCGCCCTGGGGCAATAGTGATGAATCAAGGATAGCGCCAGTGAGCTGGGTGCGAAAGCTCTTATATAGACCAAGTTAATTCACTGGCCTGGCGCTGTTCCTGTGGGAGCTGGCTTGCTCGCGAAGAGGGTGTCTCAGTCGACAATCATTTAACTGACACAGCGTTTTCGCGAGCAAGCCCGCTCCCACAAGGGGGATGCGGTGTTACTGGATCAGCGAGCCCCGCAGCGAGTGCGGCTGCGCGGCATCGATGTGCACATCCGCGAACTGGCCGATCAAGGTCGGATTGTCGCAGCGGAAGTTGACGATCCGGTTATTCTCGGTTCGGCCCTGCAGTTCGCCCGGGTCCTTTTTCGAGTAATCGGTCACCAGGATCCGCTGGATCGAACCGACCATTTGTCGGCTGATCTCGAAACCTTGCTGGTTCAAGCGATGTTGCAGTGCGTTCAGGCGTTCTTTTTTCAGCTCTTCCGGAGTGTCATCGGCCAGGTCGGCGGCCGGAGTGCCCGGGCGCTGGCTGTAGACGAACGAGTAGGAAAAGTCGAAACCCACGTCGGCAATCAGCTTCATGGTTTGTTCGAAATCTTTCTCGGTCTCGCCCGGGAAGCCGACGATGAAGTCCGAACTGATGCAGATCCCCGGTACGGCGGCGCGCAGCTTGCGCAGTTTGGATTTGTATTCCAGCGCGGTGTGGTTGCGCTTCATCGCCGCGAGAATGCGGTCCGAGCCCGATTGCACCGGCAAGTGCAGGTGTTTGACCAGCTCCGGCACGTCAGCGTGGGCCTGGATCAGGCTGTCGGAGAACTCCAGCGGGTGTGACGTGGTGTAGCGGATGCGGTCGATGCCGTCGACCGCGGCGACCACGCGGATCAGCTCGGCCAGATCCGCCAGGCGCCCATCATGAGTCGTCCCACGATAGCCGTTGACGTTCTGCCCCAGCAGCGTCACTTCGCGCACGCCGTTTTCGGCCAGGTGAATGATCTCGGCAAGCACGTCGTCGAACGGCCGGCTGACTTCTTCGCCGCGGGTGTAGGGCACCACGCAGAACGTGCAGTACTTGCTGCAACCTTCCATCACCGACACGTAAGCGCTCGGGCCGTCGATGCGGGGCTCGGGCAAATGGTCGAATTTTTCGATTTCCGGGAACGAGACGTCAACTTGCGGCAGCTTGCTGCTGCGCGCGGCGTCGATCATTTCCGGCAGGCGGTGCAGGGTCTGCGGGCCGAAGACCACGTCGACGTACGGCGCGCGATCACGAATGGCCGCGCCTTCCTGGCTGGCCACGCAACCGCCGACGGCGATCACCATGTCCGGGTTGGCCAGCTTCAGTTCGCGCCAGCGACCGAGTTGGGAATAGACCCGGTCCTGTGCACGTTCGCGGATCGAGCAGGTGTTGAGCAGGATCACGTCGGCGTCTTCAGCGCGGGCGGTGACTTCCAGGGCCTGATGTTCGCCCAGCAGATCGACCATGCGCGAGCTGTCGTACTCGTTCATCTGGCAACCGTGGGTTTCGATGTAAAGCTTCTTGGCCATGGAATAGAGTCATCACGTGATTCAAAGAACCGCGCATTATAGGGAACATGTACCCAGGTTCCTACCGCTGCGCGTCCGATGGCTATGCTATAGTTCGCGCCCTCATTTTTATCCCCCGATGTGTTGCTCGCCTGCCATGACCAAACGTGAAGCTCCAATCTACAAGGTGATTTTCCTCAACCAGGGCCAGGTGTTCGAAATGTATGCCAAGCAGATCTATCAAAGTGATCTGTGGGGCTTTCTGGAAGTGGAAGAGTTCGTCTTTGGCGAGCGCACGCAAATGGTCGTCGATCCGAGCGAAGAAAAGCTCAAGGCTCAGTTCGAAGGCGTGGTGCGCAGTTTTGTGCCAATGCATTCGATCGTGCGCATCGATGAAGTCGAGCGTATGGGCACACCAAAAATCAGCGAAGCCCGTGGCGCGGTCGGCAATGTCATGCCGTTTCCGATGCCGATGCCTGAGAAGTAAGCAGCTAGGGCTAGAGAGGCTTGTTGTGGCGAGGGAGCTTGCTCCCGCTCGGCTGCGAAGCAGTCGCAAGACCGAAATGCGCGGTGTGCCAGGCAGAGTGTGATTGCAGGATTTAGGGCCGCTTCGCGCCCCAGCGGGACGGTGCGGCGGTCCGACAAGCTCCCTCGCCACAACAAGCCACCCCGCAGTCAGAAGTGCTCAGGGCAGTGGCGCGAAAGGCGTACGCCCGTCAGCGCTTTGCAATTCCATCAAATATTTACGGAAAATTTGCCCGAGCACCTGGGTCGCAAGCTCCAGTTCTTCGCGGGGCATTTTCTCGGTGACTTCGTCGGCGGTGTCCAGGGCGTCTTCGGCGCCGTTGACCGCTGCCATCTTCAGCAGGATGTACGCCTGAACGTTATTGGCCGGCACGCCTTCGCCGTGGAAGAACATGGTGCCGAGTTTGAATTGTGCCTGGGCGTGGCCTTGCAGCGAGGCTTTTTCGAAATAGCTCAGGGCCTGATTGAGGTCGCGCGGCGTGTTTTTGCCTTCGTAGTAGAACTCACCCAACTCGTATTGCGCTTGCGCATCCCCTTCTTCCGACGCTTTCTGGCAGGCGGCGAGCGCCTGTTCCAGGTCTTGCGGCTGGGTATTGAGGGTGCAGCGACCCATCGCTGGGATTAACAACGAGTTGCCGCCTGCTTGTGCGTGCGTGAGCAGGGGCTGAAGAAGCAACAGGCAGCCCAGTGCAAGGGTGCGGCCGGTGCGGTTCATGGGAATCGACTTACCTCTGAAGGGCGCGCGGACCCATCGAGGGGATCCAATAAGCGCGCATTATGAAATAAGCAGGGCCAACCTTACAAAGTCTTTACTCGTTTTTCTGCTGCGCGGGAAATTTATCGCCCACTTTGCGGGGGATTATTGGCAGACGAGCAGGAAAAATCGTGGGAATGCCGGCGAAAGCTGACGCTGGCAAGGGCCAGCGTCAGCATTTGAGCGTTACTTCAAGGCCGCGAAGGCGCGCTCGGCGGCGTCCAGGGTCAGCTTCAGTTCAGCTTCGCCGTGGGCGATCGAAGTGAAACCGGCTTCGAATGCGCTCGGAGCCAGGTACACGCCACCTTCGAGCATCAGGTGGAAGAAGCGACCGAACAGGGCTGCGTCGCTGGCCATGACGTCATCGAAGGTGACGATGTCGTCGGCACCGCTGAAGTACAGGCCGAACATGCCGCCGGCCTGGGTGGTCACGAACGGAATGCCGGCCGCATCGGCGCGCTGTTGCAGGCCGTCGAGCAGGCGAGTGGTGTAGTCGGTCAGCTCGGCGTGGAAGCCCGGGCGGCTGATCAGGCGCAGGGTGGTCAGGCCGGCTGCCATCGCCAGCGGGTTACCGGACAGGGTGCCGGCCTGGTAGACCGGGCCCAGCGGGGCGATGCGCTGCATGATTTCGCGCTTGCCGCCAAAGCAGCCGACCGGCATGCCACCACCGATGATCTTGCCGAAGGTGGTCAGGTCTGGCGTCACGCCGTAGTACGCCTGGGCACCGCCGAGGGCGACACGGAAACCGGTCATGACTTCGTCGAAAATCAGCACCACGCCGTGCTTGTCGCACAGGGTCCGCAGGCCTTCGAGGAAGCCCGGTGCCGGCGGTACGCAGTTCATGTTGCCGGCCACTGGCTCGACGATGATGCAGGCCACGTCCTGGCCGACTTCGGCGAGCATGGTTTCTACCGCGTCGATGTCGTTGAACGGCAGGGTCAGGGTGTGTTTGGCGAATGCCGCCGGTACACCGGCCGAGCTCGGTACGCCTTGGGTCAGTGCGCCGGAGCCGGCCTTGACCAGCAGGCTGTCGGAGTGACCGTGGTAGCAGCCTTCGAACTTGATAATGCTGTCGCGACCGGTGAAGCCGCGGGCCAGGCGAATGGCGCTCATGGTCGCTTCGGTGCCGGAGCTGACCATGCGCACCATTTCCATCGACGGCACGAGGGAGCAGACCAGGTCGGCCATCTGCGTTTCCATCTCGGTCGGGGCGCCGTAGGACAGACCGTGCTCAAGCTGTTTACGCACCGCGTCCAGTACGTCCGGGTGACTGTGGCCGAGAATCATCGGACCCCAGGAACCGACGTAATCCACATAGCGCTTGTCGTCTTCGTCGGTGACGTAGGCGCCTTCGGCGTGCTTGAAGAACAGCGGCGTGCCGCCGACGCTCTTGAACGCGCGAACCGGCGAGTTCACGCCACCGGGAATGTGTTTCTGGGCATTGGCAAACAGGGTTTCGGAACGAGACATGATCGGGCTCTCAAATCAGATTTAAAGCTTAAATAGAAAACAATTCGTTGAAGGCGCGGGCGCGGCGGGTCACTTCAGCCGTGCTCTCGGCGCCGAACAGGCCATGCACCACCGCCAGCAGATCGACGCCATGGGCCACCAGTGGGGCGGCGTTATCCAGGGTGATACCGCCGATCGCGCAGATCGGCAGGTGCAGCTGTTTGCGGGCCTGGTCGAGCAGGTCGAGGCTGCAGGTCGGTGCACCGGGCTTGGTGTTCGAATTGAAGAAGCGGCCGAAGGCGACATAGCTGGCGCCTTCCCTGGCGGCCTGTTCGGCCAGTTCGAGCTGCGCGTGGCAGGTCGAGCCGATGATCGCCTGGCGCCCGAGCAGTGCACGGGCCGGGGTCAGCGGGCCGTCGGTCTGGCCCAAGTGCACGCCCACGTTCAGGCGTGCCGCCAACTCGGCGTCGTCATTGATGATCAACTGCGTCTTGTAACGTTCGCACAGCCCGCGCAAGGCTTCGGCCTCACGCAGACGGCGGGCTTCGTCGCTGCTCTTGTCGCGGTATTGCAGCAAGGTGACGCCGCCTTCCAGCGCCGCCTCCACGTACTTGAGCAACTTACCGTCCAGCAAATGGCTATCGGTAATGGCGTACAGGCCACGTAGTTTCATCGGACAAGCCTCACCGCATACGAATAGAAGTTACGAACAGAAATCCAGCGGCAAACGGCGCGGCACGAACTGGCCTTTGCCCAGTTGCTCGGCATCACGCAGGGTGCGCCACGTGTAGTTAAGCGCGGTCTGCACGGCGCTGGCGAGGTTTTCGCCCTGGGCCAGGCGACCGGCCAAGGCACTGGCCAGGGTGCAACCGGAACCGTGATAACTGCCCGGCAAACGCTGGCAGGTATAGGTTTCGCGCAGGCCATCGCGGCTATACAGGCGGTTGTGGATTTCGGTTTCGTCGCCGTGGCCGCCGGTGATCAGCAGGTGTTTGACGAACGGCAAGAGTTTTTCAGCGCACTCGTCCGCGGTGCCTTCGGGCAGTTCGGCGAGGATGCGGGCTTCGGGAAGGTTGGGGGTCGCAATGATCGACAAGGGCAGCAGACGCTCGCGCATGGCGTAGCCGACTTCGTCCTTGCCCAGGCGTCCGCCGCCGCCGGCGCGCAGCACCGGATCGCAAACCACCGGCAAATGCGGGTGCGCCGAAAGCAGTTCGACCACGGTGTCGACCATTTCCAGGGAACCGAGCATGCCCAGTTTGACCGCCGCGACTTCGGAGTCGTTGAGCACGGCATTGGCCTGGGCCAATACCCACTCACGGTCAAGGACGCGGAAGTCCGTGACATTGACGGTGTCTTGCACGGTCAGGGCGGTGACGGCCGGAGCCGCATGGCAACCCTGAGCGAGCAGGGCTTCGATATCTGCCTGCAAGCCGGCGCCACCACTTGGGTCGTGGCCGGAGAGACAGAGGACAACGGGGCGAGAGCTGTAGATATTCATGGTGCGCGAGCTTACCACCAAACCTGTTTTCCGGGTGTTGTGGCGGTGTGTTTGGTCGATACATTGTGGCGAAGGGGACAGCACCCTTGCCTGGATGATTTTCCTGCCATTGATAATCGTTCAGTTATGTCGCTGAAATGCCCGTCCTAGAGCCTTTTCAGGAAAAATTTCAATGGTGTTTAATGGCCATCAACGGCTATGCTAGAGTGGATCCAAACCAATAACAGGTGATGCCGGTTTTACGTCTGCTCAAAAGGAATGGGGGGCTTCCTGACAGAACCGGACAGGCCACGCTGGGGCTTCAATGCGCTATTTGCTGATGTTGCTGTTGTGTTTGCCCCTCCTGGCAAACGCCGTCGAGTTCGATGAGTTCACTCAAAGCCTCCCCTTGGGCCGAACCCTGCAGGTCTATGAGGACGCAACTGGTCAGGCGACCATCGCGGATATCCGTGCGCAAGCGGCGGCCGGCAACTTCAAACCGCACCACAAGGACACGCTCAACGCCGGGTACTCGCGTTCGGTGTTCTGGCTGAAAATCGACCTGCATTACCGTCCGGCCAATCCGGCGGCGCAAAGGACCTGGCTGCTGGAACTGGCCTATCCGCCCCTCGATCGCCTCGATCTCTATTTGCCCGATGCGGCCGGCAACTATCAGTTGGTCAGTCAGACCGGCGATGCCTTGCCCTTCACCAGCCGCGAGATTCGTCAGAACAATTATCTGTTCGACCTGACGTTCAAGCCCGATCAGGCCGAAACCGTATTCATGCGCTTGCAAAGCGAAGGCTCGATCCAGGCGCCGGTCACCTTGTGGTCGAGCACCGCCTACCTCGAGGAGCAGCCCGTGCGCCTCTATGTACTGGGGCTGATCTACGGCGTACTGCTGGGGATGCTGGTCTACAACCTGTTCATCTACCTCAGCGTGCGCGACACCAGTTACCTCTACTACATCTTCTATATCGCCTCGTTCGGCTTGTATCAGCTGTCGGTAAACGGTGCGGCCGTGCAGTATTTCTGGCCGGACAATCCATGGTGGGCCAACGCCGCAACGCCGTTTTTCATCGGCTGTGCCGGGCTGTTCGGCAGTCAGTTCGCCCGCAGTTTCCTGCAAATGGCAACCCACAGTCGCTGGCTCGACCGCCTGTTGCTGGCGCTGGTTGGCTTCGGTGCGCTGGTGGTCGGCCTGTCATTGATGACCAGCTACGCCCTGGCCTTGCGCCTGGCCACGGCCCTGGCGCTGACGTTCACCGTGGTGATTTTTGCCGCCGGGATCTTTGCCTGGTTGCGCGGCCTGCGGGTGGCGCGGTATTTCATCATTGCCTGGTCGGCGTTTTTGCTCGGCGGCATCGTCAATACGCTGATGGTGCTGGGTTACCTGCCGAACGTGTTCCTGACCATGTACTCCAGCCAGATCGGTTCGGCCATTGAAGTGGCGCTGCTGTCCCTGGCGCTGGCCGACCGCATCAACGCCATGCGCGAGCAGCAGGCTCAGACCCTGTTCGACGCCAGCCAGAAGCTTGAAGTCCTCAACCAGCAACTGGCCCGCAGTAACAAACTCAAGGACGAGTTCCTTGCCACCCTGACCCACGAATTGCGCACGCCCATGAACGGTGTGATCGGTTCGCTGGAACTGATGCAAACGGTCGAGATGGACCCGGAGCTCGAGCAGTACCAGCAGACGGCGTCTGGATCGGCGCGGGACATGATGCGCATGGTCAACGGCATCCTCACCCTCACCGAATTGCAGGCCGGCAAACTCAAGGCCTCGGCCGACACCTTCAGCTTGCGTGGCATGGTCGAGGCACTGCGCACGCAGTTCGAGGGCAATGCGTCGGGCAAGTCGCTGGACTTCAAGGTCGATGTCGCGCCAGGTGTGCCGGATCGTTTGCGCGGCGACAACGTCAAGATCGCGCAGTGCCTGGAATGCCTGCTGGATAACGCCATCAAGTTCACCAAGGTCGGCGGCCTGGCCCTGCGGGTGACCGGCAAGACCATTGAGCCCGACCGGCTGGCGTTGACCTTTGCGGTGATTGACACGGGCATTGGTTTCACCGATTTGGGGGAGGCCACGATGTATCAACGGTTCTTCCAGCTCGATGGCTCGATGACCCGTGAATACGGCGGCCTGGGTGTTGGCCTGGCGATTTGCCGACAGTTGGTCGAGTTGCTCGGTGGACGCCTGACACACCGCTCCGAGCCAGGACGCGGCAGCCGGTTTCAGCTGGATGTGGAAGTCGGGCTGCCGGTAGTCGAGCGTCCGGTGACGCCATTGATGACCCGGGACTTTCCGCGCCTGCGCTTGCCTCAGGATTGTGCCGTGCTGTTGGTGGATGACAACGACATCAGCCAGTTGGTGATGCGCGGCATGTTGCTCAAGCTGGGCTTTCGCGTACGTACGGCCGACAGCGTCGATGCTGCTCTCGATCTCCTGCAGCGCGAAGTGTTCGACGCGGTGCTGGTCGATTGTCAGTTGCCGCTATTGGGCGGTGAGTCGGTGTGCTGCCGGATCCGCGCGTTACCTGGTTATGCCGAACTGCCGTTGTTCTTGATCGCCCTGAACGGTGACCGTGAGCGCTGCCCGACCGGCGCGGTGATTGATCACTTGAACAAGCCGGTGAAATTCGAGGAATTGCAGGCCGCGCTCTACCGCCGTGTACTTTGTTTGCAGCAGGGCGAAAGCGCCGGAAGTTAGGCGGATATGACACTTTGATCGGCCGAGGGGCGGTGATTAACTGATGTCAGTTGGCCGACCAAAGGAGCCCTGTCATGAACCTGCATCAGTTCGCCGAAACCCACGAAGTCACCAACCAGCCACCGTCACTGGACGGCGCCAACCTGTACCGCATCGATTTGCCGTTGCAGGAGTGGTCGCGGCGGTTCGGGGCCGGTTGGGCCGAGTCGCGGATCGACGCCTATGGCGCACTGGCCGGTGGCCCGTTGATGGAAGCCGGGTTCCTGGCCAATCAGAACAAGCCGGTGTTCAACAGCCATGACCGGTTTGGTCATCGCATTGACCTGGTGGAGTTTCACCCGGCTTATCACGAACTGATGCGTACGGCGGTTGAGCATGGCTTGACCTCTTTGCCCTGGGCTCATCCGCAGTCCGGCGCCCACGTGGCCCGCGCTTCCATGACTTACCTGCACAGCCAGGCCGAGGCCGGCAGCGGCTGCCCGTTGACCATGACCTTCGCCAGCGTTCCGGCCATGCGCCTGCAACCGGACCTGGCGCAAAAGTGGCTGCCGAAAATCCTCGCCACCGAATACGACCCGCGTAATGTCGGCATGGCCCACAAGGCCGGGGTCACCATCGGCATGGCCATGACCGAGAAGCAGGGCGGCACCGATGTGCGGGCCAATACCACCAAGGCGTATCCGGTCGGTGCCAGCGGTCCGGGCCAGGCCTATGAACTGGTTGGGCACAAATGGTTTTGCTCGGCGCCGATGTGCGACGCCTTCCTGACTCTGGCGCAGACCGACAAGGGCCTGACCTGTTTCCTGTTGCCGCGCCATCGTCCGGACGACACGCGCAATCAGTTCTATATCCAGCGCCTGAAGAACAAGCTCGGCAATTGTTCCAACGCCTCCAGCGAAGTGGAGTTCCGTGGCGCACTGGCGTGGATGGTCGGTGAAGAGGGCCGTGGCGTTCCGACGATCATCGAGATGGTGGCCATGACCCGCTTCGATTGCATGGTCGGCTCCAGTTCACTGATGCGCCAGGCGCTGACCCAGGCCAGCCATCACTGCGCTCATCGTTCGGTTGGCGGCAAACTGCTCAGCGAACAGCCATTGATGCAGAACGTGCTGGCGGATCTGGCGCTGGAAAGCGAAGCCGCCCTGGCCTTGAGCCTGCGCATGGGCCGGGCGCTGGATCATCTGGACGACTCGCAGGAAGCCAAATTCGCCCGGCTGGTGACGGCGGTGGGCAAGTACTGGATCTGCAAACGCGCCCCCGCGATGATCAACGAAGCGGCCGAATGCATGGGCGGTGCGGGTTATGTCGAAGACAGCATCCTGCCGCGCCTCTACCGTGAGGCACCGGTGAATTCGACCTGGGAAGGCTCCGGCAACGTGCAGTGCCTCGACGTGCTGCGTGCCCTGTCGAAAGAACCGGGTGTGCTCGATGCACTGTTCAGCGAGTTGGGCGATGGCCATGGCGACAAGCGCCTGGCTTCACACATCAATCAATTGCAGGCGGCCTTCAAGGACACCAGCGACATTCAGTACCGTGCCCGGCAACTGACTGAGGACATTGCCTTGGGGCTGCAGGCGAAGTTGTTGCTGGAAGCCGGGAATGCGGTGGTCAGTGATGCGTTTATTGCCAGTCGACTGAATGGTGGCGGCCGGGTGTACGGCGCATTGCCACGCGGGCTGGAGGTGGAAGCGATTGTCGCTCGTTCGACTCCACAAGGCTTCTGATCGGTCAGAAGATCGCAGCCTGCGGCAGCTCCTACGGGTGCACGACGAGCCCTTGTAGGAGCTGCCGCAGGCTGCGATTTTTTTTGGCTGTTCCCGTGAAGCGACGATGCAGGCAAGATGAAGGTCTGCAAGTCAGAACACAGGATGCTGATCGTGACCGAAGCTTTTATTGTCGTTCAAACCGCCGAGCAAGCCGTGGACCGGCTCGCACACTTGCACAATCGTGCAACCACCGCGTTGAGCCAGGCGCTCAAGCGTTACCTCAAGGATCGCGTCGAGCCCGATGCCGAACAGCGCTCGATGTTCCGCTATCCCGAATTGCGCCTGACCTACCACTGCCAGGGCGAAGTCCCGCAGACCACCCGTGCCTACGCCAAGGTTCAGTTGCCTGGCACCTACAGCGTCACCGTCACCCATCCCTCGGCTTTTCGTAAATACCTGCTGGAGCAGCTCGTTCCGTTGATGCACGACTTCACCGTGACTGTGGAAGTCGGTGTCAGCCAGCAGAACATTCCGTATCCGTATGTGGTCGAGCAGGGCGATGAGCTGGCGGGTTCCGGTGTCACTGCCCCCGTGTTGGCGCGGGTGTTCCCGAGCACTGACCTGTCGGCGGCGACCGATGGCATTGCCGATGGTCTGTACGATTGGGAAAACACCGATCCGCTGCCCCTGGCGCTGTTCGATGCCGCGCGGGTGGATTTCTCCCTGCGCCGACTGGTGCATTACACCGGCAGCGACTGGCGGCACGTGCAGCCGTGGATTTTGCTGACCAACTATCACCGCTACGTCGACCAGTTCATCGTCCATGGCCTGGAGCAACTACGCAGCGATCCGCGTTTTGTGCGCATGGTCCTGCCGGGCAACGTGATCATCGAAAAGAGCATGGATCACGGCGAAGCCTCGGCGATTGCCGCCGGGGTGGTCTGGCACCGCTACCAGATGCCGGCCTATCACCTGATCGCCAGCGATGGCCACGGCGTGACCCTGGTCAACATCGGTGTCGGCCCGTCCAACGCCAAGAACATCACCGACCACCTGGCTGTATTGCGTCCGCATTGCTGGCTGATGATCGGTCACTGCGGCGGCCTGCGTCAGTCGCAGACCATTGGCGATTACGTGCTGGCCCACGCCTACATGCGTCGCGACGGCATTCTCGACCGGGTGGTGCCGCCGAACATTCCGATTCCGGCGTTGGCCGAAGTGCAACTCGCGCTTCAGCAGGCGGCGGCCAACGTCACCGGCGAGAAGGGCGACGAACTGAAGAAGCGCCTGCGTACCGGTACTGTGCTGACCTACGACGACCGTAACTGGGAGCTGCGCTGGGCGCAGGAACGGCCGCTTATCAACCTGTCCCGCGCCGTGGCGGTGGACATGGAAAGCGGCACGATTGCCGCGCAGGGTTATCGTTTGCGGGTGCCATACGGCACGTTGCTGTGCGTTTCGGACAAGCCGCTGCACAGCGAAATCAAGCTGCCGGGCTCGGCCAACGCCTTCTACGAGCGCGCGGTCAGCCAGCACCTGAAGATCGGTATCGAGGCGGTGGATCTGTTGCGCACCGAACTCAACTCGCTGCACTCGCGCAAGCTGCGCAGCTTCGACGAGCCGCCGTTCCGCTGATTTGTCGATGGTCATTTAACGGTCGGGCTACTAGCATTAGCAGCCCTGACCGTTAGATGTTGTTTTGCCCATGTCGCGTCCATCTCGTCCACCTTCCCGCCGCTCTGGCGCGAAACCCTCTCCTTCAGCCCCGCGCCGTGTCGCCAAGGCACCACCGGCCGAGCCGAAGCTGATCCTGTTTAACAAACCTTTCGATGTGCTGACGCAATTCAGCGACGGCGAAGGGCGCGCGACCCTCAAGGATTACATTGATGTACCGGGAATCTATCCGGCCGGACGGCTGGACCGCGACAGCGAAGGCTTGTTGCTGCTGACCAACGACGGCCAGCTTCAGGCGCGGATCGCCGACCCGAAACACAAGCTGGCCAAGACCTATTGGGTACAGGTCGAGGGCGAGCCGAGCGCCGAGCAGTTGCAGCGCTTGCGTGACGGCGTCGAATTGAATGATGGCATGACCTTGCCCGCCGAGGCGCGGCAACTGGACGAGCCCGAGCTGTGGCCGCGCAATCCGCCGGTGCGTTTTCGTAAAAGCGTGCCGACCAGCTGGCTGGAGTTGGTGATTCGCGAAGGGCGCAACCGACAGGTGCGGCGCATGACCGCTGCGGTCGGGTTGCCGACCTTGCGTCTGGTGCGGGTCAGGATCGGTGACTGGACGATCGAGGGGCTCGATCAGGGCCAGTGGAAGGAAGTGCCGGCGCGCTTATAACGTGCCGGATTCGATCAGGCCGATCACCACGCTCTTGATCACGAACGCCGCCACGCCCAGGCCCAGCACGAAGAACAAAATGAACGAGCCGAAGCGCCCGGCCTTGGACTTCTTCGCCAGATCCCAGACGATGAAACCCATGAAAATGATCAGGATGCTGACCAGTCCGGTCATCATCCATTCTTCGAATACGGCAGGATCCATCGAACATCTCCAGCGCGGGCGTGGCTAAAAGGGCGCGGGGAGTATACGCCTCAGCGAGTACGCACTGTATTGACCTGCGTCGGTGTGTCGCAGTCATTCGTCGCCCGGTCTGACAACCGACCTGCTCTTGTAGGAGCTGCCGAAGGCTGCGATCTTTTGATTTTGCTGCTAAGAAAAGATCAAAGGATCGCAGCCTCGTTTCACTCGACAGCTCCTACAGGCGCCTACAGAAGTGCTACTCAGCTACGCAGATGAGTCAAAGGCAGTTCGGTGCTGTTCAAAACCTGATTCAACACAAAACTCGAGCGCACGCTGGTCACGCCTTCAATCCGCGTCAGATGCCCCAGCAACAGTTTCTGGTAGTGATCCATGTCCGGCACCACGACCTTGAGTTGATAGTCGGCATCCATCCCGGTCACCAGGCTGCATTCGAGCACTTGGGGCAGGGTGCGGATGGCCGCTTCGAAATTCTCGAAACGCTCCGGCGTGTGACGGTCCATGCCGATCAGCACGTAAGCGGTCAGGCTCAGGCCGAGCATCTTGCGGTCGAGCAGGGCTACCTGGCGGGAAATGTAGCCGTCGTCTTCCAGTTGCTTGACCCGCCGCGAACACGGCGAAGGCGACAGGCCGATGCGCTCGGCCAGCTCCTGGTTGGAGATGCGTGCGTCGCGCTGCAATTCCGCCAGAATACTCAGGTCGTAACGGTCGAGCTTGCTCATCAAACGGTCCTTTGTCGTAACTATTGCGGAGGATTATGTATCCGGGGTTAAAAATTGCGCAAGTGATGTTTAATTCAGCAATCTTCGCAATCCTCTGCCGGCGCTCCCGGCCTATTCTTATCACCAGAATCACTGCTCGGACAAACAGTCCAGTGCGGCTCGCCGAATCAGGCCCGCCGCGGTCGCCACCCCCACCGGGGATGTGCCGGCCCCCGAGCTACACACTGTCCAGAAGACGGCGTGAGGTGAGCCGACGCCACAAGTGTCGAGCCAGGACGAAGTTCTCTAAGGGGAGGCCGACGGGTCTCCCCTTTTTCTTGCGTGGAATTTGCTGCCGTGAATTAAAGAGCAGGCCTCAATAAATAAGTTGCGTGACTGATAACCTGTCGCAGAACCGGCCACTGCTTTCCCAGTCTTATGTACAGGCCCTTACCCGCAATGAGGAACAGCATGAAATCGCGCATCTGGCGTTTGGCCGGTGTTGGTTTGTTGTGTGTCAGTGTCTCTGCGCAAACGATGGCTGATGAGCAGCAAAATCGTGGCCATGATGGCGGGCAACACGGCCAGGGTGGGCATCAGGGCGATAACCAGGGCCATGGTGGCGGCAACCAGCCACATCCGCAAAACGGCCAGCAGCAGAATCAGCCCCGTGCGCAGAACAACGACAATCGCCAGTACGAGCACAGCGGCCAGGATCAACGTCAGGACAATGACCAGAGGCAGAGCCGCCCAGCACCGGACTACAACAGCCGGGTGCGCTCGCCGCCGCCTCCGCCGCAGATGCCGGCCACTGACATGCCGATCCAGCCACGCCCCGACACCGTGGGCCAGACCCGGGAGCCGCCGCACGGTTACGACCAGAATCAACCGCGTCGCAACGATTACAACAAGCACTGGAATGGCTACATAGGCGCGCCGTCCAATGACACGCATTGGGAGGGGCGTCCGAGTGGGCGCGGCAACGGCTGGGGGCCTGGTCCCAAATATCGTCCCGGCCATGTGATCGATCGCTTCCCCGAGCGCGACTACCGCGTGCCTTACCGTGGCATGGATTACTACTATTCCGGTGGCTACTGGTATCGTCCGCTGGGCCCGCGTTACGTGGTGGTGGAACCACCGCGGGGGATTCGTGTCAGGTACCTGCCCGATTACGCCCAGCAGGTGTGGATCGGCGGGGCGCTGCTGTTCCTGGCGGCAGGTTCCTATTACGCCTATCAGCAAAGCACTCAGGACTACGTCGTGGTCGAACCGCCGGTTGGCCAATCGCAACCTCCAGCCGGCAACAGTGGTTATGACGTGGAGGCGTATCCAGCCAACGGTCAGTCGCCGGAACAGGTCAGTCGGGATGGTTACGAGTGTTATCAATACGCGGTGCAGCAGAGTGGATTCGATCCACGAACCGCCACCTACCAGCCAGACCCGTCGGTGGTGCAAGCCTACCGACAGGCCCAGGGTGACTGCCTGAGCAGTCGCGGTTATCAGGTGACTTACTGATCCCGGGCGGCTTTTACCACTTCCTGCGGGTCGGCGTGCACCAGCACTTCGGCCCGCGGGTAGGCGGTGTGAATCGCCGCGGCAGCCTGATCGCTGATGCCGTGGGCCACTGACAGCGTCAGTTCCCCCGGCAGCTCCAGATGCAACTGCACGAACCACTGGTTGCCGGAGATCCGTGTGCGCAGGTCATGGGCCCCCAACACGCCGGGCACGCTGCACGCCAGTTCCAGCATGTGCTGGCTGACCTCCGGCGGCAGTTCTTCATCCATCAACACCGCAAAGCTTTCCCGGGCGATCTGCACTGCGCTCCAGAGAATGTAGGCAGCGATGCCCAGACCGAACCAGGGGTCGACCTGGTGCAGTCCAAACCCGGCGAACACCAGTGCGATCAGAATGCTGCCGTTGAGCAACAGGTCCGAACGGTAGTGCAGCGAGTCGGCCCGCACGGCGTTGGAGCCCGTGGCCTTGATCACCCGATGTTGCAGCGACAGCAAGGCCAAGGTCAGGACGAGGGAGAAGACAATCACACCGATACTGATCCACGGCGCGCCGACCGGTTCGGGATGTTTGAGTCGATCATAGGCCTGCAACGCGATCAGTACCGCACTGCCGCCAATGAACAGCGCCTGGGCCATGCCCGCCAATGACTCGGCCTTGCCGTGTCCGTAGCGATGATCATTGTCGGCGGGGCGCAGGGCGTAATGCACCGCCAGCAGGTTGAGCAATGACGTGACACCGTCGAGTGTCGAGTCGGTGAGCCCGGCGAGCATGCTCACTGAGCCGCTCAGCCACCAGGCGATGGCTTTGGCGACGATCAGGATGCACGCCACCGCCACCGAGGCACGGGTCGCCAGCCGCAGCAGGCGGGCGTGTTCGGAGCTGGAGGTCATAGGGGCCATCGTTCCTTGAAGAGTCCTTTCGTGCGTAGGGATTACGCGGCGGGTTGCAGGCCGAACATCGCCAGTTGTTGAGAGCTGCCTTTACTCTGGATCAGGCGTGGATCGTCCAGCGGGAAGCTGCGGCCCAGTTCGCTTTCCAGAATAGTCTGCAACTTGCGGTTATCGACCTTGCCGTCGGGACCGATAGCGTCCTTGAGTTTTTGCGGGTCGACCTGGGCGGTCTTGCCTGGCTCGAAGTAAATCGCGCCGGTGGCGAAGTCCACGGCAAACGCAATCAGGCCGGGGATGATGTAGAACAACAGGCCCACGGCGTCGAGCGCGGCGATGGCCGGGTCGATCTTGCCTTCGATCTGGCCACGTCGATCCGGGTAGAAGATCGACCCGCAGGCGGTCACTTGAGTCAGCAAGGTTGCGACCAGAACACCGCCAATCAGGCGAAAGGGAGCACGCATATGAAATCTCCTGAGTAGAACGCCAAGAACGTTACTGGTTAGAGCCCAGACTACGCCAAACAGTTCGCCGTTATACTCGCCGCTCTGTTTTGGAGCCAGCATGATTTCTTTGCCAATCGATGAAGTTTTACCCGCCCTGCGTGAAGCCTTCGCTACACGCCACGAAGCCGTGCTCGAAGCGCCGCCCGGCGCCGGTAAAACCACCCGCGTGCCTTTGGCCTTGCTCAACGAGTCGTGGCTGGCCGGTCAGACCATCCTGATGCTCGAACCCCGCCGGTTGGCCGCGCGCGCAGCGGCTGAACGGCTGGCCAGTGAGCTGGGGGAGAAGGTCGGCGAAACCGTGGGTTATCGCATTCGGCTCGACAGCAAGGTCGGCCCCAACACCCGTATCGAAGTGGTCACCGAAGGCATCCTCACCCGGCGTTTGCAGGATGACCCGGCGCTCGAAGGCGTGGGTCTGCTGATCTTCGATGAATTTCACGAACGCAGTCTCGACGCTGATCTGGCGCTGGCCCTGAGCCTCAATGGCCGCGAACTGTTCCGTGACGATCAGCCGCTGAAAATCCTCTTGATGTCTGCCACGCTCGAAGGCGAACGCTTGGCCGGGTTGCTCGACGACGCGCCGATCCTGCGCAGCGAAGGGCGCATGTACCCGGTGGCGATGCGCTGGGGGCGGCCATTCCAGGCCGGTGAATTCATCGAGCCGCGTCTGGTGCAGACCATCCTCGAAGCCTTGGACGACGAGACCGGCAGTGTGCTGGTGTTCCTGCCGGGGCAAGCAGAAATCCGCCGCGTGCATCAGCAACTGGCCGATGCCTTGGGCGAAAACACTCAGGTCCTACTGTGCCCGTTGCACGGTGAACTGGACCTCGCGGCGCAACGGGCAGCCATCGATCCGGCACCGGCGGGCAAGCGCAAAGTGGTGCTGGCCACCAACATCGCCGAGACCAGTTTGACCATCAATGGCGTGAGGGTCGTGATCGATGCCGGGCTGGCGCGGGTGCCGCGTTTCGACCCCGGCAGCGGCATGACCCGTCTCGACACCCAGCGCATTTCCAAGGCCAGCGCCACCCAGCGCGCTGGCCGGGCCGGGCGACTGGAACCGGGCGTGTGTTATCGCTTGTGGTCCCAGGACCAGCACGAGCAACTGGCGGCCTATGGCAGTGCGGAAATACTCTCGGCGGACCTCGCCGGGCTGGCCTTGCAGCTTGGTCGTTGGGGCGTGACGCCCGGGCAACTGGTGTGGCTCGACGTGCCGCCGGCCGCCGCTTATGCACAGGCTCAGGATCTGCTCGAACGCCTGGGGGCGCTGGAAGGGGAAGCGCTGACCCGCCATGGTCAGGCCATGGCCGAACTGCCGGCGCATCCGCGCATCGCGCATTTACTGTTGCGTGGCCAGGCGCTGGGGCTGGCGGACATGGCCTGCGACGTCGCGGCACTGCTCGGCGAGCGCGATATCTTGCGCGGTGCCGGGGCGGACTTGCACAGCCGACTGGCGCTGCTGTCCGGCGAAGAGCGTGCTGCACGCGGCGCGCAGGGCGGGGTGCAGCGCGCACGGCAACTGGCGCGGCAATATCGTGGTTACCTGCGCGGCAAAGCCTCGGAGCCGGTCAGCGATCCCGACCATCCACGCTGGCTCGGCGCCTTGCTGGCGCTGGCCTATCCCGACCGGGTCGCCCAACAACGGCGTGCCGGTGGCGCGGAATACCGTTTGGCCAACGGTCGTGCGGCACTATTCGCCGAAGCCGACAGCCTGATGAAGCAAGCGTGGCTGGTGATCGCCGATCTGGGCAGTCGCCAGGGCCAGCGTGAGGAGCGGATTTACCTGGCGACGGACTTCGATCCGGCGCTCTTCGATTCAGTGCTGGCCGAGCAGGTGCGCTGCGTCGATCAACTGGATTGGGATGAGCGCGAGGGCGTGCTGCGGGCCGAGCGTCAGCGCAAGGTTGGCGAACTGATCCTCAGCCGCGAGCCACTGACCGGCCTCGACGAAACCGCCCGTAGCCAGGCGCTGGTGAACCTGGTGCGGCGCAAAGGCCTGGAGCTGTTGCCGTGGACCCCGGAACTGCGTCAGTGGCAGGCGCGGGTCGCCTTGTTGCGGCAGCTGGACCTCGCCGCCAAGGGCGAGAGCGAGTGGCCGGATGTCAGTGACGTGGCGTTGCTCAAGAGTCTGGAACACTGGCTGATGCCGTATCTGGGCAAGGTTTCTCGGCTCAGTCACTTCGCCAATCTGGACCTGTCGAGCATCGTCCACAACCTATTGCCATGGCCGCTACCGCAGCGGCTGGACGAGCTGGCACCGCATCATTTGAGCGTGCCTTCGGGGTCGTCGATTCGTCTGGACTACAGCGAACAGCCGCCGATTCTGGCGGTGCGATTGCAGGAGTTATTCGGTCTGGCCGAAACCCCGCGCATCGCCGGGGGCCGACAGGTGGTCAAGCTGCACCTGTTGTCCCCGGCGCGCCGGCCGGTGCAGGTGACTCAGGACCTGGCCAACTTCTGGCGCAGCACCTATGCCGAGGTGAAGAAGGATTTGAAGGGGCGGTACCCGAAGCACTACTGGCCGGATGATCCGCTGGTGGCGGAGGCGACTGCGCGGATAAAACCGCGCAAGTAATCGCAGCTCCTACACGGACGGCGTTGAGCTTTCGGATTTGGCGGTCAGTTGTTCGCGGCAGTAGTCGGCGAACAACTGCGCCGGCTTGGTCAGTTGCCCACGCTTGAGCCATGCGGCCACCAGCCCGGATCCGGTGACGTTTTCGGCGATGTCCACGCACACTACTTTCTGTCCGTCGTAGGTGCACTCCGAATGCGGCTTGGTCACCAGGATCGAGAACCCGAATCCCTGGCCAACCATGCCCCGCACCATCTCGATCGATGGCGAGCTGAAGGCGATGCGTGGGGTCAGGCCCAGCTCCTCGAACAGGCTGACGAAGTAGGTGCGGCTCGGCTGCACGTCCAGAAGAATCATAGGCTCCAGGCACAAATCCCGTAGCGACACCTGCGCCTGCTGGGCAAAGCGGTGATCCGCCGGCAGCAGCGCGTAAGGTCGTTGCGCCGGCATCAGCGGTTCGGTTTCGATGGTGCCGTCCAGATCGTGCTCGTAAAGGATCGCCAGATCGAAAGCGCCGGAGGTCAGGCCCTGCACCAGCTCTTGTTGCTCGCCGTCGCGGATGCGGATTTCCACCCCCGGGTACAACGCCGAAAAACCGGCAATCAATTGCGGCAGGTACAGCGGCGCAACGGTTTCGAAACAGCCGATATCGATCTGCCCGGACACCACGTCGTTGTCGGCCAGGGCGTTCTGTTCGAATTCCTTGGCCATGCGCAGAAGTTCCTGGGCCTTGCGGTAGAAGCGTGCACCACTGGGGGTCAATGACACGCCCTGTGCATGATGGCGGATCAGCAGTTGCACGCCGAAACTGTCTTCCAGCCCTTTGATGGCCGTGGAGATCGAAGGCTGGGCGATGTACAGCTTGCGCGAGGCCTCGGCGACGCTGCCGCACTCGACGGTGGTGATGAAGTATTTCAGTTGACGCAGATTGTAGGCAGCCACAGCAAACCTCGGGGGAGAACGGATCAGGCATCCTGGCAATTTGCGCGCCACCCTATCCGCTCGGGTAGCGATTTGTTGTGTTTGAACAATAACCACATGCTGCGCCAGAAGGGAGATTGGCTACGTAGTTTTTTCTTGGCCTGCGAACACATTTTTACTGGTTTTCCACCGCTCGGGCCTGAGCGACTATCCAATACACAAGAATGTCCTCTGGAGCATCTGAACGTGTTCGAGCTTGAGTATTGGCAACGCAAGGCCGCTTCCCTGCGGTTTCCCGACCAGGCTGTGATAGACGGCCACCGCCGCGCGGCGCAGTCGGGGCAGACCTTCGCCGCGATCAACCCCGCCACCGGGCAATGCCTGGCCAACGTTGCCGCCTGTGGTGAAGAAGATGTGAACGCGGCGGTGCACAATGCGCGGCAGGTCTTCGAGGCTGGCACCTGGGCTGCGCGCTCGCCGACCGAACGCAAGCAAGTACTGTTGCGCCTGGCCGACTTGATCCTGGAAAACCGTGAAGAATTGGCGCTGCTCGATTCGCTGAACATGGGCAAGCCCGTCACCGATGCCTACAACATCGACGTGCCGGGTGCCGCAGGCGTGTTCCGCTGGTACGCCGAAAGCCTCGACAAACTCTACGACCAGATCGCCCCCAGTGCGCAGAACGTGCTGGCAACCATTACTCGCGAAGCCCTCGGCGTGGTGGCTGCCGTGGTGCCGTGGAATTTCCCTCTGGACATGGCGGCGTGGAAACTCGCCCCGGCCCTGGCCGCCGGTAACTCGGTAATCCTCAAACCGGCCGAGCAGTCGCCGTTTTCCGCCCTGCGCCTGGCTGAGCTGGCGCTGGAGGCGGGGATTCCGGCAGGCGTCCTCAACGTACTGCCGGGCCTCGGCGAGCAGACCGGCAAAGCCCTCGGCCTGCACCCGGACGTCGATTGCCTGGTGTTCACCGGCTCCACCGAAGTCGGCAAATATTTCATGCAGTACTCGGCCCAGTCGAACCTCAAGCAGGTGTGGCTGGAGTGCGGCGGCAAGAGTGCGAACCTGGTGTTTGCCGATTGTCAGGACCTGGATCTGGCCGCGGAAAAAGCCGCGTTCGGCATCTTCTTCAATCAGGGCGAAGTCTGCTCGGCCAACTCGCGGTTGCTGGTGCAGCGCTCGATCCATGACGAGTTCGTCGAGTGCCTCAAGGCCCAGGCCGAACGCTGGTTGCCGGGCGATCCTCTGGACCCGTCGAGCGCCGCCGGGGCCATCGTCGACAGCCGGCAGACCGCGCGGATCATGAAGTTCATCCAGCAGGCCGAACAGCAAGGCGCGACTAAGGTTTGTGGCGGTCGGCAGTCGATCTTCAACGGCTCGGACAACTTCATCCAGCCGACGATTTTCACCGGTGTGACCCCGGACATGCCGCTGTTTCGCGATGAAGTGTTCGGCCCGGTGCTGGCGATTACGCCATTCGACGATGAGGCCCACGCCTTGCAACTGGCCAACGACAGCGTCTACGGTCTGGCGGCTTCGCTGTGGACTGACGACCTCAACCGTGCCCACCGTGTGGCGCGACAATTGCGGGCCGGTACGGTGTCGGTCAACAGCGTCGATGCGCTGGACGTGACCGTGCCTTTTGGCGGCGGCAAGCAGTCGGGTTTCGGCCGCGACCTGTCCCTGCATTCATTCGATAAATACACCCAGTTGAAGACCACCTGGTTTCAATTGCGCTGATAACAAAACGGAGAACTGGCGATGACCACACCACGTGACACCCGCGACTACCAGGCCGCCGACGCTGCGCACCACATCCATGCATTCGTCGATCAAAAAGCCCTCAACGACGAGGGGCCACGGGTGATGGTCCGTGGCGAACGCCTGCACCTGTGGGACAACGATGGCCGGCGTTACCTCGACGGCATGTCCGGGCTGTGGTGCACCAACCTCGGTTACGGGCGCAAGGACCTGGCCTTTGCTGCGAGCCAGCAGCTGGAGCAACTGCCGTACTACAACATGTTTTTCCACACCACCCACCCGCAGGTGATCGAGCTGTCCGAGCTGCTGTTCAGCCTGCTGCCGGCTCACTACAGCCACGCGATCTACACCAACTCCGGCTCCGAGGCCAACGAGGTGTTGATCCGCACGGTGCGTCGTTACTGGCAGGTGCTCGGCAAGCCCGAGAAGAAAATTATGATCGGCCGCTGGAACGGTTACCACGGTTCGACCCTGGCCGCGACGGCGCTGGGCGGCATGAAATTCATGCACGAAATGGGCGGCATGATTCCGGACATCGAGCACATCGACGAGCCGTACTTCTTCGCCCACGAAGGCAACCTGACACCGGCGGAATTCGGTCTGCGCGCGGCCCAGCAACTGGAAGCGAAGATCCTCGAACTGGGTGCGGACAAGGTCGCGGGCTTTATCGCCGAACCGTTCCAGGGCGCGGGCGGCATGATCTTCCCGCCAGAAAGCTACTGGCCGGAAATCCAGCGCATCTGCCGCAAGTACGACGTGCTGCTGTGCGCCGATGAAGTGATCGGCGGCTTCGGTCGTACCGGCGAATGGTTCGCCCACGAGTACTTCGGTTTCGAGCCGGACACCCTGTCCATCGCCAAGGGCCTGACCTCGGGCTACATCCCCATGGGCGGTTTGATCCTGTCGAAGAAAATGGCTTCGGTGCTGGTGGAGCAGGGCGGCGTGTTCGCCCACGGCCTGACCTATTCCGGGCACCCGGTGGCGGCGGCGGTGGCGATTGCCAACCTCAAGGCATTGCGTGACGAAGGCGTGGTGACGCGGGTCAAGGACGGCATCGGCCCTTACCTGCAACAGTGCCTGCGGGAAGTGTTCGGCAAGCACCCGTTGGTGGGTGACATCCAGGGCACCGGCATGGTCGCGGCGTTGCAACTGGCCGAAGACAAATCCACTCGCAAGCGTTTTGCCAACGAGAACGATATTGCCTGGCGTTGCCGCACGATCGGTTTCGAGGAGGGGGTGATCATTCGCTCGACCTTGGGCCGGATGATCATGGCGCCGGCGTTGATTGCCAGTCGTGAAGAGATTGATGAGCTGATCGCCAAGACCCTGAAAGCGGTGGATCGTACGGCGCAGGAATACGGCCGGCTCTGATCTTGCTGGAAGGTCCTGCGGACCTTATCGCGAGCAGGCTCGCTCCTACATTGGATTTGTGTCGATCATCGGAAACGAGGGCGACATAGACCCCTGTAGGAGCGAGCCTGCTCGCGATTGCGACAGACATAAAAGATCGCAGCCTTCGGCAGCTCCTACAGGGGATCGCATTCCAATGTAGGAGCTGCCGAAGGCTGCGATCTTTTGCTGTTCTCAAGCTTTGCACCCACCTCGGGCATCCCCGCCCACAGCGCCCTTTCGCGGTGCGCGCTAACCAGTTTTTTCATCACTCGCATCCACATATTTCCTCGTTTTCCTAAGCCCTCCCATGGGCCAACATCGATCTCGCCAGCCCGCCGAATGCTGCCCGCCGAAGGGTCCATCCAGAGACCACAGGTCGCAGCCGATTCAGGGCTCGCCGTACTGCCCATGACAAAACTAAATCAACAGCTTTGGGAGTGCTCCATGACCAAGTCCTTGCTCACCCGCTTCACTTATCCGCTGGCGGTCACCGCCATCGCCGCGACGGTTGCCACCAGCGTCCAGGCCGGCACTCTGTCCATCGGTCATACCACCTGGGTCGGCTACGGCACCCTGTACCTGGCCCAGGACCTTGGCTACTTCAAGGAAAACGGTTTGACCGTCGAATTGCCGGTGGTCGAGGAAGCGGCGATGTACATGGCCGCACAAGCATCCGGCGAGTTGTCCGGCTCGGCGTCGACCATCGACGAGGTGCTCAAGTACCGTCCGCAATTCTGCTTCAAGGCCGTGGCCGCGCTGGACGACAGCCATGGTGGCGACGGCGTGCTGGTAGGCAAGGACATCAAGAGCCTGCAGGAACTCAAGGGCAAGGCCGTTGCGGTCAACGAAGGTTCGACCTCGCAGTTCTGGCTGTCCTATCTGCTGAAAAAACACGGCATGAGCATGAGCGACATCACCGTGCAGAACATGACGGCCGACGACGCCGCCACCGCGTTCATCGCCGGTCGCGTACCCGCCGCCGTGACCTGGGAGCCGCACCTGTCGATGGTTCGCGACAAGCAGCAGGGCAAGGTGCTGATCGACAGCAGCAGCACACCGGGGGTGATCGTCGATGTGGTCGCACTGAATTGCAGCGTGATCGAAAAACAGCCGGAAGACGTCAAGGCCCTGGTGGCCGGTTTGTACAAAGCCGTGCAGTACACCAAGGATCATCCGCAGGAAGCCTACAAAATCATGGCCAAGGGTGTCGGCGGTTACCTGGCCGATCCGAAGGAGCTGGAAGCCGCAGCGCAAGGCGTGCGTTTCTACGATCAGGCCATGAGCGAAAAACTGCTGGGCTCGCCGGGCAAGCCGGGTGACAGCGCACCGCTGATCAAACTGGCCAACGAGACCGCCAGCGAGCTGCAGGGCAAGCCCTACAACGTCAGCAATGACGACCTGATCGACAACCGTTTCGTCACCCCGCTCTAGGAGGCTGCATGTTCAAGCGCAATTCATGGCTGAGCCGTTGCATTACGCCCAAGACCGGTTTGCCGGTCTCGGTGATCTGGAGCGCGAGCGGCCTGGCCTGGGTGCTGCTGGTCGGCCTGTGGGCCGGCTTGTCCTACGGTGGCGTGGTGCCAGGCATGTTCCTGCCGACGCCGGGCGCGGTGGTCGAGGCCGCCGTGCGGTTAGGCCGCGACGGCACCCTTGGCCAACATGTGTGGGCCAGCGTTGAAGTGGTGATGGTCGGTTTCATCGTGTCGTCCCTGGTGGCGGTGCCGCTGGGACTGTTGATGGGCAGCTTCCGCATCGTCCAGGCCTTTCTTGAGCCACTGGTGAACTTCATTCGCTACCTGCCGGTGACCTCCTTCGTGCCGCTGTTCATCCTGTGGATCGGCATCGGTCTGGAGCAGCGGGTGTCGGTGATCATCTTCGGCGTGTTCTTCCAGCAACTGGTGATGATCGCGGACGTGTCCAAAGGCATCTCCAAGGACCTGATCAACGCCTCCTACACCCTCGGTTCCAATCGCCGCGATGCAGTGCTGCATGTGATCGCTCCGGCTTCCCTGCCTGGTGTGCTCGACACCTTGCGCGTGACCATGGGCTGGGCCTGGACTTACCTGGTGGTGGCTGAACTGGTCGCCGCTTCCAGTGGCCTGGGTTACCTGAGCCTCAAGGCCATGCGTGGCTTCCAGGTGGATGTGATTTTCCTCGCCATCGCGATCATCGGCCTGCTGGGCCTGGTCACCGATCAACTGTTCCGTTTCCTACGCCTGAGGATCACCGCATGGGCTCAGTAACCGCCGCCACTCATCGTTTTACCGCGCCTCATGCTGCCCCAGTGAACGCGCCTCGGCTGAAGGTGGACAAGGTCAGCCTGAGTTACAAGAAACCCGATGGCGGTACCTTTACCGCCTTGGAGGAAGTGTCGTTCGAGGTGCCGGACCAGCAATTTGCGGTACTGGTCGGACCTTCGGGTTGCGGTAAGTCGAGCCTGCTGTACCTCACCGCCGGCCTGGCCGAACCGACCTCGGGCGAGATCTACGTCGGCGGCCAACAGGTGGAAGGCCCCGGTGCGGACCGTGGCATGGTGTTCCAGAGCTACACGCTGTTCCCGTGGCTGACGGTGCGGCAGAACGTCGAGTTCGGCCTCAAGCGCCGCGGCATGCCGGCGGCGCAACGCAAGGACATCGTCGACTACTACGTCAATGAAGTGGGCTTGAGCGGCTTTGCCGACAACTACGCCAAGCAGTTGTCCGGCGGCATGATGCAGCGCGTCGCCATTGCCCGCGCGCTGGCCAATGATCCGCAGATCCTGCTGATGGACGAACCCTTCGGCGCCCTCGACAGCCAGACGCGCCTGCAAATGCAGCAGTTATTGCTGCGGGTGTGGGGCAACAGCAAAAAGACCGTGTTGTTCGTGACCCACGACATCGACGAGGCGATTCTGCTGGGTGACCGGGTGTATGTGATGGGCGCCAGGCCAGGGCGGATCAAGCAGATTCTGGATGTGCCGATCGAACGTCCACGCAACCTCGATATGGTCATGGAGCGCTCGTTCATCGAGATGAAGCGCGAGATCTTCGGGCTGCTGCATGATGATCTGGAGGAGGTGCATTAAGTCGAGCATACACAGACCCTGTGGGAGCGGGCTTGCTCGCGAAAGCGGTGTATCAGACAACATTGATCTCGGATGTACTGGCCTCTTCGCGAGCAAGCCCGCTCCCACAGGTATTGTGTTGCCTCGGTATCAGGGCGCAACCGGCAACAAAAACCGCGCAATCACCGGCAAGTGATCGGAGATGCGCAACGTATCATCCTGCCGCACCATCGCCTCCACCCGTTTGATCCGCGGGCTGTAGAACAGGTAGTCGACGGTCCGGTCCGGGCCGTTCAGCCCGGGATCGTTCGGGTAATGGGTCAGCCAGCGTTCGCGGTCGATACCACTGGCTTCGTTGTTGCTCGGGATCATCGGGTACTTGTCCCACAGCAGGTGCAGCGGGCTGTCGGAGGAGTAGGGCGCGCGTTGTGCGTCGGACAGGCGTCGATACTGGCCCAGCGGCAACAGGTTGAAATCCCCACCGATCAGCCACGGCGTGCCACGGCTTTCGAGTTTATCGAGGGCCCTGGCCACGGCGTTCACCTGGTTTTGCAAGGTGTTGTCGGCTCGATTGGCGCGGTCCAAATGGGTATTGAGCACCGCTATTTGCCCGCCATCAATCAACGGCAAGTAGCTCACCAGCAAGGCGTCTTTGGGTTTGAATTGGCGGCTGAGCGGATTGCCCGAGGCGATGGGCAGTTGCAGGCGTTCGGCATGTTCGATCCGGTAACGGCTCAGGGTCGCCAGTTGCCGGCCGACACTGCCGAAGATGTGCGGGTTCGGTACGAAGTCGGCCTTCCAGTCGAACGCGCTGGTGCCACAGGGATACAAGTCGGCAAGCCGTTCCTGCAGCAGTTTGAACTGCTGCTGGTAATCGCTGGCCTTGGCGCCGTCGTCCAGTTCCTGCAACAGCACGATGTCCGGTTGTTCGTCGCGAATCACCCGCGCCACTTCGTCGAGGCTGAAGGCCATGTCTTCCGCTGTGGGACGTTCGTCGGTGCCGGCTGCCAGGTCATTCCAGAATACGTAGCGCTTGCCGGCCAGGTACTGGACGTTCCAGGTCATCACCTTCAACGCCTGCCCGGGGACCAGGGAAGGGGCCTGGGCACTGCAACTGACTGGCAACACTTCTTTGGCGTCGGGGCGCCAGGTCAGGCTGTAGATCATCGCGCTGATCAGGACGGTCATGATCAGCAGGCCCAGCAGGGTGTAGCGCAGTAGACGGGTCATGGCTCGGCTTAATAGCGTTACAGAGTTGTTCCCGAGCATACCCGAGAGCGATGGTCGCGCCCAAGGTCAGAGCGAGTTGTCATTTCTCTCAGGCAACGGGTTGATCAGCATGAACAACCGGAACAGCACCACGCTGGTAAACAGCTGCAGGAAGCTGTGGGCACTGTCGATCAATAGTGAGATCACCGGGTTCTGCGGTTCCGGGTACGCCGCCAGCGTCACGCCCTTTAGCAGCCACAACGGCCCCATCACACACAGAATGCACAGCAGGATGCGCAAGAAATGCCCTTGGGTCATGCGCAGGCTTTCCTTCATGGCCGCCAGCGGCGCCAGGCCGCGCAACACCAACAGGTATTCGCCAAACGCCAGGGTCACCATCAAGTAGATACCCGGCAGGAAATACAGCGACAGGCCCAGCAGAATCAGCACGGTATTGAGCGCCGTCAGCAGGGCGAAGCGCGGCCACAGATAGGCGGACCTGGACAGCAGCTCGCGGTTGCTCGGCGATTCGCCTCGGCTGCGGGCGTCGAGAAACAGAATCAGCGCGGCGGTGTACAGCGGATACACCAGCAAGCCGACAATCACGCTGATGCCGGGGAAACTGTCCGGCTCGGTGGAATGGTCGACCACTTGTTGCAGCAGTGCCTCAAGCATCACCAGCGGCAGGCACAGTTGCACGATCTGGCCCAGATTGCGCTTGAAGAAATACAGGGAGTCACGCAGCACATCTAACGGATTCATCAGTTGGTATCGCAGGTTGGAAGCAGTGGCCCACTTTAACCGATCAAGCGCAGGGGGAAGCAAACGTAAACGTTCGGTAAAGGACATTGAAACATCTTGTTTCAGCCTCCATTAAGGTCGAGCACCTTATCCTCATTGGATAAAGGCAACGATTTCCCCGGCAATCTACGAGGTCGCCATGAACAGCGAAGAACAAACCCTGATCGATGGACTGTTTTCCCGGCTGCAACAGGCCGAAACGGACTCAGCCCCGCGCGACGCCCAGGCCGAGGCGCGGATCAAGGAACACCTGACGCGCCAGCCCGCGGCAGGTTATTTCATGACCCAGGCGATTCTGGTGCAAGAGGCGGCGATCAAGAGCCTCGATGAGCAGAACAAACAACTGACCCGGCAAGTCCAGCAATTGCAGGCCGAACTGCAACAGGCCAAGGCCCAGGCGACCCCGGCTCCTGCGCCGAGTGGCGGTGGCTTTTTGTCGAGCATCTTTGGCGGCAACTCCCGCGAGCCACAGCCCGCATCAACCCAGAGCGCACCGCCGTCGAACGGTGGCTGGCGTGAGCCGGGACGCTCGTCGTTCGGTTCGCAGCCGCCACAGCAGAACATTCCACAACAGGGCTATGCACCCCAGCAACAGGCTCCGGCAGCGGCCGGCAGCAGTTTCCTCGGTGGCGCGCTGAAAACCGCCGCCGGCGTGGCGGGTGGCGTGATGCTGGCACAAGGCATCAGCAGCCTGTTCCATCACAATCAGCAACCGGAAGTCGTCGAAGTCATCAAGGAAGAGCCGGCCCAGGTCAACGACCAGGGCAACAATGGCTGGGGCGATGACCAGCGCATGGCCGGTAACGATTCCAGGAGCAACGATCAGGGCGGATTCAGCGACGCCGACTACAGCGATGACAGCTCATCGTTTTTCGGCGGCGACGACGATTCCTTCGTCTGACACGCCATTCGTCCGGAGCGCAACCACGCTCCGGGCCGATTATTCGCGGAACAATCCTTCGGGCTGGCATACTGGGCGACTTTTCGGGCCTGGTGCCTGATTCAGCCTCGAGGAAAGCCGGTGAAAAAAATCGCAGTGTTCGCCGATGTCCAGAACCTCTACTACACCGTGCGTCAGGCCTATGGTTGCCACTTCAATTACGCCGCACTGTGGGCTGACATCAGCAAACAGGGCGAGATCGTCGAAGCCTACGCCTACGCCATCGACCGTGGCGACAGCAAACAGCAGCAGTTCCAGCAGATCCTGCGCAACCTCGGTTTCACCGTGAAGCTCAAGCCGTACATCCAGCGCAGCGATGGTTCGGCCAAGGGCGACTGGGACGTGGGCATTACCCTCGACATCATGGATGCCGCCGACCATGTCGACGAAATCGTCCTGGCCTCCGGTGATGGCGATTTCGACATGCTGCTGGAACGCATCATCAGCAAACACGGGGTGCAAGCGGTGGCCTACGGCGTGCCGGGCCTGACCGCCAACTCGCTGATCCGCGCCGCCAGCCGCTACGTGCCGATCGAAGGCGCGTTGCTGCTCAAGAATTGATTTTTACGGAGTTGAAACAGGTTTGGAACGCATAGCAGTCATCGACTTTGAAACCACCGGGATCTCCCCGAGCAGCAGCTGCCGGGCTACGGAAATCGCCGTGGTGATCCTTGAACAGGGGCGCATCGTCGAGCGTTACCAAAGCCTGATGAACGCCGGCGTACGCGTCCCGGCCTTCATCGAACAACTCACCGGCATCAGCAACGCCATGCTGCGCACCGCGCCGTCGGCGGAGCAGGTGATGAATGAAGTGAATGAATTCGTCGGTACCACGCCATTGCTGGCGCACAACGCCGCGTTCGACCAGAAGTTCTGGGACTTCGAGCTCGGACGAATCAAACGCACCCGCTTGCAGAACTTTGCCTGCTCGCTGCTATTGGCCCGACGCCTGATGCCCGCCGCGCCGAACCACAAACTCGGCACCCTCACCACGTTCGCCAACTTGCCCCACACCGGCAAGGCCCACCGGGCGATGGCCGATGCCGAGATGGCGGCCAACCTGACGGCGCACCTGGCTGACGAACTGCGGCACAAGCATGGCTTGCGCGAGCTGTCCCATGATTTGCTGTGCAAGTTGCAGAAAGTGCCGGCGGCGAAAGTGGGCGAGCACCTAAAGCGTTATCGCTGATCCCGAAAACACCGCATAACCCCTGTAGGAGCTGCCGAGTGAAACGAGGCTGCGATCTCTTGATCTTGATCTTTAAAATCAAAGTCAAAAGATCGCAGCCTCGTTTCACTCGGCAGCTCCTACGGTCCCAAAGAAAGCTATTTGCCATTGCCTTCGATGTGCCCCAATGGCACCCGCTTCTCTATCGCACTCGACAACACAATCGACGTCTTGCTGAAGCCAAACGTGGCGATCCGGTTGATCAGTTCTTCCAGCTCCGGCATTGAGCCCACCGCCGCTTGCATGATCACGCACGGGTCGCCGGTCACCCGATGGCACTCGGTCAATTGCGGGATTTTGATCAGGTCGTCGTAGGCTTTCTGGTTACCGTGCTGGTTCAGGCGCAGTTCGATCACGCACTGGATCGGCAGGCCGAGCTTGGCCATGTCGACCTTCGCCTGATAGCCGGTGATCACGCCGCTGGCTTCGAGCTTGGCCACGCGCTCGGCCACGGCCGGGGCAGACAGGTTGACCTTGCGCGCCAGGTCCGCGTAGGACGCACGACCGTTTTCCAGCAGGGCGCTGAGCAGCATGCGGTCGTACTTATCCATCGGGGTGACTCCTGAAAATGGCCAGCTTTCGAAAACATGGTTTATAGCGCTGAACTCCGTGTTTTGAAAAGTGTACTGGCGCTTTAAACAGGTTTTGTAACTTATTTTCCGACGCTGGCCTTTCTAGAATAGCCGTTCACTTGTCCTTGCCTGTGAGCTGCCCCCATGTCCGGCCTTCGTCGCTTTCCCTTACCCTTGATCGCTGCCTTCTTCGCCTTGTATGTGATTTGGGGTTCGACCTACCTGGTGATCCGCATCGGCGTGGAGTCCTGGCCGCCGTTGCTGCTTGCGGGCATCCGCTTCGTGATCGCCGGAGCCTTGATGTATGCCTTCCTGCGCTGGCGCGGGGCGCCGGCACCGACCTGGGCGCAGTGGAAAGCCGCTGGCATCATCGGGATCTTGTTGCTGGCGTGCGGCAACGGCGCGGTGAGCGTGGCCGAACACACGGGCGTGGCTTCCGGGGTGGCCGCTTTGGCGGTGGCGACGGTGCCGTTGTTTACCCTGCTGTGCGGATATTTCTGGGGCGCGCGTAATACCCGTCTTGAATGGGCCGGTATTGTGCTCGGGATGATCGGCATTGCGATGCTCAACCTGGGTTCCAACCTGCAATCGAGTCCATTGGGTGCGGCGTTGCTGATTTTTGCTGCGGCGACCTGGGCGTTTGGTTCTGTTTGGAGCAAACATTTGCCGCTGCCTCAGGGCGCGATGGCCAGTGCTGTGGAAATGCTGGTGGGCGGTGTGGTGTTGCTGATCGCCAGCGCAGTCAGCGGTGAGCAGCTGGAAAAGGTGCCGCCGATCGAAGGCTGGGCTGCGTTGGCGTACCTGACGGTGTTTGGTTCGATCATCGCCTTCAACGCCTACATGTATCTGTTGAAGCATGTGCGTCCGGCCGCTGCGACAAGCTATGCCTACGTCAACCCGGCGGTGGCGGTGTTGCTGGGGATCGTGTTCGTTGGCGAGACCATCGGCATCGAAGAAGCCCTGGCGATGGCGGTGATCATCAGTGCCGTGGTGTTGATCGGCTTGCCACAATGGCGCCGCACGCCAGAACGGCCAGTGGTGGTGACGGCAGTACCGACAGAATCCCGTGTGAATTAGGGTAAACTGCGCGGTATTGCATCTTGTTTTGCACACTTGTTTTGAACAACCCGCGCTGAATTTTCCTACGGTACTCCCATGACTTTCGCCACCCTTGGCCTGATCGAACCCTTGCTGCGCTCCCTCGAGACGCTCGGCTACCAGACACCGACGCCGGTTCAGGCGCAAGCCATTCCGGCAGTGCTGGCCGGTCGCGACCTGATGGCCGCCGCCCAGACCGGCACCGGCAAGACCGCCGGTTTCGCCCTGCCGCTGTTGCAACTGCTGGCCATGGAAGGGCCGAAAGTCACCGCCAACTCGGTTCGCGCGCTGATCCTGGTACCGACCCGCGAGCTGGCCGAGCAGGTTCACGAAGCCGTGCGCCAGTACGCCGAAAACCTGCCGCTGCGCACCTACGCGGTATACGGCGGCGTCAGCATCAACCCACAGATGATGAAACTGCGCAGCGGTGTTGACCTGTTGGTGGCGACTCCGGGCCGCTTGCTCGACCTGTTCCGCCAGAACGCACTGAAGTTCAACCAGCTGCAGACCCTGGTGCTGGACGAAGCCGACCGCATGCTCGACCTGGGCTTTTCCGAGGAGTTGGCGAACATTTACCGCGCTCTTCCAAAGAAACGTCAGACGCTGCTGTTCTCCGCGACCTTCTCCGACGACATCCGCCTGCTGGCCGGGCAAATGCTCAACGATCCGCTGACCATCGAGGTCAGCCCGCGCAACGTTGCGGCCAATACGGTCAAGCAATGGATCGTGACGGTGGACAAGAAGCGCAAGCCGGAACTGTTCGTGCACCTGATGCGCAAGGGCAAGTGGAAGCAGGTGCTGGTGTTCGCCAAGACCCGCAACGGCGTGGATGCGCTGGTGGATAAACTCCAGGGCCTGGGCATCAACGCAGACGGCATCCACGGCGACAAACCCCAGGCGACTCGTCAGCGCGCACTGGATCGTTTCAAGGCCAGTGAAGTGCAGATCCTGGTCGCTACCGACGTGGCGGCCCGTGGCCTGGACATCGAAGACCTGCCGTTGGTGGTCAACTTCGATTTGCCGATTGTCGCTGAGGACTACATCCACCGTATCGGTCGTACCGGCCGCGCGGGCTCGACCGGCGAGGCGATTTCCCTGGTCTGCGCCGATGAAGTGAATCTGCTGTCGGCCATCGAGATGCTGACCCGCCAGACCTTGAAGCGGCAGAACGAGCCGGACTTCGAACCTGAACACCGCGTGCCGGACACCGATGCCAGTGGCCAGGTCGTCAAAAAGCCGAAAAAACCGAAGAAGCCCAAGGCTTCCGGTGGTGGCGGTGGTAAACGCAATCTGGGGCGGTGGGTTGATAGCGGAGAGGTTGCGCCGGCGGAACCTTCGATCAAGCCTGTGCGCAAAGTGCCGGTGTTCAATACCGGGCCCCGCAAGCGTAAGCCTTGATTTACCTCTGCGTCTGTTAGGCCGCCTTCGCGAGCAAGCCCGCTCCCACACTGGATCTGTGTTGTTCACAAATCCCCTGTGGGAGCGGGCTTGCTCGCGAAGGGCGCGCCTCGGTCTTCAGCCCTTGCGCTGCAACCATTCCACCATCCCCAACCCCGCCGCTCGCCCGCTGGCGAAACACGCGGTCAGCAGATAGCCGCCGGTCGGCGCTTCCCAATCGAGCATTTCCCCGGCGCAAAACACGCCAGGCAGTTGCTTGAGCATCAATCGCTCATCCATCGACTCGAACAACACACCGCCAGCACTGCTGATGGCCTCATCCAGTGGTCGGGTTTTCACCAGCGTCAGTGGCAATGCCTTGATCGATTTGGCCAGCAAGGCCATGTCGGCAAAGCAATCGGCGCTGGCCAGTTCACGCAATAGCGCCGCTTTTACGCCATCGATGCCCAACTGACTGTGCAAGTGCTTGGCCATGGAACGCGATCCCCGCGGCTTGCTCAACGCCGCTTGAACTTTATCCACAGGCCGGCCGGGCAACAGGTCCAGATGAATGGTTGCCGAGCCGTGCCGGTTGATTGCCTCGCGGATCGGTGCCGACAGGGCGTAGATCAGACTGCCTTCGATTCCGGTGGCGGTAATCACACATTCGCCAAGTCGCGGCACGTCATCGTTAAGGCCGATAGCGATGTTTTTCAGCGGCGCACCGGCGAATTTGCTGACCATCAATTCGCTCCAGGCCTGCACCTCGAAGCCGCAATTGCTCGGTTGCAATGGCGCCAGTCCTACACCCAGTTGCTCCAGTGCCAGCATCCATGCGCCGTCCGAACCCAGGCGCGACCAACTGCCGCCACCGAGGGCGAGCAGGGTGGCATCGGCTTGCACGGTTTTTTCGCCTTCCGGGCTGTCGATGCGCAATCCGCCACGCTCGTCCCAGCCGAGCCAGCGGTGGCGGGTGTGGATAACTACGCCGCTGTCGCGCAGGTGCTTGAGCCAGGCGCGCAGTAGTGGCGCGGCCTTCATGTCGGTGGGGAATACCCGGCCGGAACTGCCGACGAAGGTCTCGATGCCCAGGTCATGAATCCACTGGCACAGCGCTTCGGCGCCGAAGCCACGCAGCAGCGGGGCAATCTGCGGGGCGCGTTCGGCGTAGCGCGAGAGAAACGCCGGGTAGGCTTCGGAGTGCGTGATGTTCATGCCGCCGACGCCGGCCAGCAGGAATTTTCGTCCGACCGAGGGCATGCCGTCGTACAGGTCGACCTTGATCCCGGCCTGGCTCAACACTTCGGCCGCCATCAGACCGGCGGGGCCGCCGCCGATGATGGCGACGTGAGGGGGAAGGGGTGACGAGGATTGGGTCATGGGATGCGCTGCGGTCTGGCGGGATAAGCCGGGCATTCTACCAGCCCGAATCCCTGTGGGAGCGAGCAAGCTCGCTCCCACAGGGATGATCGGTGTATTGGAGGGCTGGTTAAAAAACAACCACCGTTCTGTAGCCTATACGCAGCATGGGCTACAGGCCCTTTCACTCAGGTTATCCACAGGCAGTTCCACAGGCATTGTGGGTAAAGCATCCACAACTCAGTGACAACCTGATGACTGCCAGACGCGCTGCGCGCTGTGATGGAGGATGCCGTGACGGCGGGCCAGGGCCTGGCGGTCCTTGCTGTAGCCGCCGCCGATCACCCCGACCAGCGGAATGTCGCGGCCCAGGCAATGGCGCATCACGCTTTCATCGCGGGCGGCGACGCCTTCGTCTGTCAGCTTCAGATAACCCAGGGCGTCGTCCTTGTGCACATCGACTCCGGCGTCATACAGCACCAGGTCCGGCTGGTAGAGCGGCAACAGGTAGTTGAGTGCATCGTCCACCACCTTCAGGTAGTCGACATCGCCCATGCCGTTGGGCAGCGGAATGTCCCAGTCACTTTCGGCCTTGCGTGTGGGAAAGTTCTTCTCGCAGTGCAGGGAAACGGTCACCGCTTCCGGAGTGTTGTGCAGTATTCGCGCGGTCCCGTCGCCCTGATGCACATCGCAATCGAAGATCAGCACCCGATTCACCCGACCACTTTCCAGCAGGTAATGGCTGATCACCGCCAGGTCATTGAAGATGCAGAACCCGGCCGGGTAGTCGTAGTGCGCATGGTGGGTGCCGCCCGCCAGGTGGCAGGCCAGGCCATGCTCCAGCGCCTGCTCGGCTGCCAGCAACGAGCCGCCCACCGCCCGCACCGTACGCCGGGCCAGGGCTTCGTTCCAGGGCAGGCCGAGGCGGCGCTGGTCTTCGCGGGATAATTCGCCACTCATGTAGCGCTCGATGTATGAAGGGTCATGGGCGAGGGCGAGAATCTCTGCGGGACACAGTTCCGGGCGCAACAGGTCGGCATCGCGGGTCAGGCCGCTGTCCACCAGGTGATCGCGCAACAGGCGGAACTTGTCCATGGGGAAGCGGTGATCCGCCGGAAACTCGGGGCTGTAGTCTTCGTGATAAATCAGCGGGAGCGGCATGATGATTTCATTCAGGAATGAGAGAAGAATCCTACCAGCGTTGTAGACTTGCGGCATGCAAACGGAGGGCGGGGAGCAATGGAGCCAATACTGGAACTTGAAAGCGCCCGGCTGCTGTTGCGCCAGTGGCGCGATGAAGATTTACCTGACTTTGCGGCGATGTGTGCCGATCCGCAGGTGATGCGCTATTTCCCGGCAACCTTGAGCCGACTGGAAAGCGCATCATTGATCGGGCGAATCCGTGGTCATTTCGCCGAGCACGGTTATGGTCTCTGGGCTTTGCAGCGCAAGGACTCTGGCCAGTTCATCGGGTTTACCGGGCTTGGCGTAGTCGGTTTCGATGCACCCTTTACCCCGGCCACGGAAATCGGCTGGCGCCTGGCCCGCGAGCACTGGGGGTTGGGTTACGCCAGTGAAGCGGCGTGGACCGCTCTGCGCTGCGGGTTCGACCGCTTGCCGCTGAAAGAGGTCGTGGCCTTCACTACGCAAACCAACCTGCCGTCAGAGAAAGTCATGCAGGCCATCGGCATGCACCATGATCCGGAAAATGACTTCGATCACCCGCGACTCGACGTCGATCATCCGTTGCGTCGGCATGTGCTGTATCGCATCAGCCGGGAGCAATGGCTGCAAACCTTGCATGGATAACCTGGCACGGACGTTTACAATGGCCCCATGGGTAGAGTCCAGAAACTGAATCGAGCGTTGCAGCCAAGGCTGCGCGGCAATGTTTTGCGTGAGGAGCATCTGAATGAGCCAAGTGTTGGATGATCTGGTCGACCTGCTGACCCTGGAACCGATCGAAGAAAACCTGTTCCGTGGCCGTAGCCAGGATCTGGGCTTTCGTCAGCTGTTCGGTGGTCAGGTACTCGGTCAGTCGCTGTCGGCGGCCAGTCAGACGGTGGAAGAGGCGCGCCATGTGCATTCGATGCACGGCTATTTCCTGCGACCGGGCGATGCCGGGTTGCCGGTGGTGTATCAGGTTGACCGGGTGCGTGACGGTGGCAGTTTCAGCACGCGCAGGGTGACGGCGATCCAGAAGGGCCACCCGATCTTCACCTGTAGTGCGTCGTTCCAGTACGACGAAGAAGGCTTCCAGCACCAGTCCGAAATGCCGCAAGTGGTCGGTCCGGAAAACCTGCCATCGGAGCTGGAGATCACCCAGCAGCGCGCGCACCTGATCCCCGAGAAAATGCGCGAAAAATTGCTGTGCCCGAAGCCGATCGAATTTCGCCCGGTGACCGAGAAAGATCCCTACAACCCGCTGCCCTCCGATCCGGTCAAGTACGTCTGGTTCCGCGCCGACGGGGCGTTGGCCGATTCGCCGGCGCTGCATAAATACCTGCTGGCCTATGCCTCGGACTTCGGTCTGCTGGTCACCTCGATGCAGCCCCATGGCAAAACGGTCTGGAACAAGGACATGCAGGTGGCCAGCCTCGATCACGCGTTGTGGTTCCACCAGGATCTGCGTGCCGATGACTGGTTGCTTTACGCAATGGATAGTCCATGGGCCGGCAACTCCCGTGGATTCTCCCGTGGCAGCGTGTTCAACCGTGCCGGACAATTGGTGGCCTCGGTCACCCAGGAAGGCTTGATCCGTCATCGCAAGGATTGGGCATGAGCCTGGCCGACGTGCGTCACTGGGTGTTCGACATGGACGGCACCCTGACCGTGGCCGTGCACGACTTCGCGGCGATTCGCGTGGCATTGGCGATCCCTGCCGAACACGACATCCTGACCCACCTCGCCGCACTGCCGGCCGATGAAGCCGCAGCCAAACATGCGTGGCTGCTGGAGCATGAGCGGGACCTGGCCCTCGGTTCGCAACCGGCACCGGGTGCGGTGGAACTGGTGCGCGAACTGGCCGGGCGCGGTTATCGCCTGGGCATTCTCACGCGCAATGCCCGGGAGCTGGCACATGTCACGCTGGAGGCCATTGGCCTGGCCGACTGCTTTGCGCTGGAGGATGTATTGGGCCGCGATGATGCGCCGCCCAAGCCGCATCCGGGCGGGTTGCTGAAACTGGCCGAAGCTTGGAAGGTACCGGCGAGCGAGATGGTGATGGTTGGCGACTACCGCTTCGATCTCGATTGTGGGCGGGCGGCGGGAGCGCGGACTGTATTGGTGAATCTGCCGGATAATCCATGGCCGGAATTGACTGATTGGCATGCGGCGGATTGTGTCGAGTTGCGGCAGATGCTGTTGGCTTGAGTGCTTCGTTGCCTGGTCAACCGCTTTCGCGAGCAAGCCCGCTCCCACAATGATTCTGTGTTGTTCACGATGTCGTGTTCACGCAGATCCAATGTGGGAGCGGGCTTGCTCGCGAAGAGGCAGGCCCAGGCACTACAAGAGTCATTGCCCAAACAACGCCTTCTGCCCCTCCGGCGATGTAAACATCCCATCCCCATCATGTCCGACCCCGGGCACTTCAATCGGTTGCTGCTTCAACCCTTGCGGTTGCAACCGCTTCAGATAATCGAAGTAGTAACGCCCGCGGGCCAATCGAGACGGCCCTTGCGCTTTGGCCTCACAACTCTTGTCCAGCGCCGGATGGTTCGGATCGATGTCCTGCTGCCCCAGCAGGTAAACGACTTCACGCTTGAGGTAACTTTCCTGCAACTGCGCGGCGGTTTGTCCTTCGGCGTAGGCCGGTAAATCCGCCAGCCCGTACTTCCAGCGATTGAAATTCGGGCAACCGGCGTGGCTGAACGCTACCGGTCGACGCTCATCGAAATAAGCGTAGGAGGACGGATTGGCGATCACGTAGCGCACCTGCACGCCGGCCGCATCGAGCTCGGATTGCGCGTGGCCGAGCAACGCATAGCGCTGAACCACCTGCGCGCCACCGGAGTGCCCGGCGATGACGATTTGCTTCACATCCGGAAACTGCTGATGGTCACCCAAGCGGGCGATGATTTCGTCGAGCGCCGCGTAGGAGCTCAGCCGAAACGGTGCCGTGGATTCGCCGCCGGCCATCCATTCATTGCCTTGCCAGCGCAAAACGGTGTCGGCCACCGGATGGACCGCAACGTCAGTTTCATTGAGGAATTGCGGGGCGATCACCAGGGTGTTTGCGCTTTGCCCGGCCAGTTCGGCGGCGTGCTCACCGCTCTGCAGGTAGGTTTGCGCGTTGCGCAAGCGACCATGGAGGATGATCAGCACCCGTTCGATTTTTGCCGGAGCGGGGCTGATGCCCACCGCGATTTCACCTGACTTCAACAGCAGGCGCCCTGAGCTGAGTTCCTTGACCCCAGGCTCGGCGGCCTGGGACGTTGCGCAAGTAAACAGAACAACCAACAACCACTTCTTCATTTACAGATTTTTCGCCGCAAAGGTATCGCACTGGCCAACCTGGCCTTGGGCGAAACCGGTTTTGAACCAGCGCACCCGTTGCGCTGACGTACCGTGGGTGAACGAGTCCGGGACTACACGGCCCTGACCCTGCTGCTGCAAACGATCGTCACCGATGGCGTTCGCGGCGTTCAGTGCTTCTTCGATGTCGCCTGGTTCCAGCCAGTTCAGGCGCTTCTGCGCATTGTTGGCCCAGACGCCGGCCAGGCAATCGGCCTGAAGTTCCTGGCGAACCAGCAAACCACCGTCACCCTCCATCTGCCGGCCTTGCTGGCGTGCGGCCTGAATTTTCGCGGACACCCCGAGCAAGGTCTGCACGTGGTGTCCGACTTCGTGAGCGATCACGTAGGCCTGGGCGAAGTCGCCCGCAGCGGAAAAGCGTTGGGACATTTCCTGGAAGAACGCCATGTCCAGGTAGACCTTCTGGTCGGCCGGGCAATAGAAGGGGCCGGTCGCCGAGGTGGCCAGACCGCAGGCCGAATTCACGCGGTTGCTGAACAACACCAGGGTCGGGTCCTTATATTGGCGGCCGGCCTGCTGGAATATCGCGCCCCAGGTGTCTTCGGTGTCGCCGAGGATCGAGCGCACGAACTCAGCGCTCTCATCATTGGCCGGCGGTGCCTGGCGACTCTGGTTGGTGGCGGGCGCCGATTGCTGCTCCATTTGCCCGGTCAGTTGTCCGAGGATTTGCAACGGATCCTGGCCGGTGATCCAGCCGATGCCGACAATCAAGAGGATCGCCGTCAGGCTCAGGCCCTTGCCACCGCCAAAACGCATGCCGCCGCCACCGCCACCAACATCATCGCCCCGGGCGTCGACCACGTTGTCGCTGCGTCGGCCTTTTTTCCATAGCATGTGCGAATCCTCTTCTGTTCCGGGTAAAGCTCTGTGCGATGAGTGTTGCTGCCAAGTGGGAGGGGCGCCAGTCCGGCCGTCCGTCTTTTTTCCGCGCACAGGTCAATTCCCGGCTACCCGTGAAGGGCTGCCGAGAAGGTTTCAGGCTTGTATTGAACACGGATAACCCATCGAATTCCGTAGGACGATGGTTTTTTATCGTAAGGGCGATCGCCGGTCTTGCGGATTATTCGTCGAACGCATCCCATACCGGCGCAAAGTCGGGGCTGACCTGACGCTCGCGTTTGGACAGGCTGGCGATCAAGGCACGGTCTTCATCATCCAGTCGCACATCCATCGCCGCGAGATTGGCCAATTGATTGGACTCGCTGCTGGCCTTGGGGATCGCGGCCACGTTGGGTTGATCGAGCAGCCATTTGAGCGCGACCTGGGTCGGCAGTACGCCGTGTTTCGCGGCGATCTGCTGGATGGCCGGAATGTCGGATACCTTGTTGCGCGCCAGTGGCGTGTAGGCTGTCAGCGCAAGATCCTGTTGACGGGCGTAGTTGAGCAGGGCGTTTTGTCCGAGCAGCACGTGGTACTCGACCTGGATCGCCGACAGCGGAGCCCCCAGTTCTTCGACGACTTTGCGTAGCAAGTGCAGTGGAAAATTCGCCACGCCAATGTTGCGCGCCAGGCCTTGCTCCCTGAACGACACCAGGGTTTCTATGGTGCGCGGCAAATCCCAATCGGTGGATGGCCAATGGAGCATGAACAGGTCGACGTAATCGCTGCGCAGGGCTTTGAGGCTGCGGTCCATGGAGTGGCGCATGGCGTCGGGTTGCAGTTGGTCCCACCAGACTTTGGTCGTGACGTGGATCTGCTCGCGGGGTGTCGGACTGTTCGTCAGCGCCTGACCGACAGCGTCTTCGTTGTTGTAGGCCGCTGCCGTGTCGATGTGCCGGTAACCCAGAGCCAGAGCCTGCTCCACGGCACGGGTGCATTCCTCGCCGAGCATTGGCCAGGTGCCGAGGCCGAGTTTCGGCATGTTCAAACCCTGTGCGTTAACGATGTGCTGCATGGTCGATCTCCTTTTCATAAGCCGTGACGCCTGCGATGTGGCGCGCGGCGATGTAGCCGAACGTCAGCGCCGGGCCGAGATTGATGCCGCCAGCGGGGTAGTGACCGCCCATGATGCTGGCCATGTCGCCGCCCGCCGCGTACAGGCCGGCGATGGGTTGTGCCGCGCTATCCAGGACCTGGGCATGTTGGTTGACCTTGAGCCCGGCGAAGGTGCCGAAGCAGCCCGGCTGGACTTTCACGGCATAGAAGGGGCCTTGTTCGATCGGCGCGACGCATGGGTTGGGTCGTTGCAGTGCGTCACCCTGCTTGCGGTTGTAAGGCGTGGAACCACGACCGAACTGCGGGTCCTCACCGTTGCGCGCGTGGCGGTTGTAGTCCGACACGGTGCTGCGCAAGCCAACCGGGTCGATGCCGCAGGCTGCAGCCAATTCCTCAAGGGTGTTGCCGGTTTTCAGATAGCCGCTGCGGATGAAGGATGACAGCGGCACCGGAAATGGCCGAGAGATGCCCAGGCCATATCGACGCTGAAAGCCATGGGTGCAGATCAGCCACGACGCCACCTCTTCACCCGGCGGGGCGGCGGCGACCATGGCCGTGACGTAGTCGTAGTAGCCGTTGGCTTCATTGACGAAGCGCTGGCCGTTGCTCAGCACACCGATGATGCCGGGTTTGCCACGCTCGATGATGTGCGGGAAGTGTCCCGTGCTGCCGTCGCTGTGCGGCACTTGCGAAACCGGCGCCCAGGCGACGGCGGACGCCATGTCGCTATTGACCCGGGCACCGGCACTTTCGCCCAGGCGCAGGCCATCGCCGCAAACGCCGAGGGGCGGCAAGGCCAGATGTTCATGCCCGGTCGGTGTGCGGGGGAACAGTGCCTTGCGGCGTTGGATGTCATTGGCGAAACCACCCGCGGCGAGCACCACGGCCTTGCGTGCATGGATGCGCACCGAGCCTTTGGCGGTGATGACCACTGCACCTCGTACCTGATCATTCTCGCGCAGCAATCGGCTCACGGGCGCTGATTCCCAGAGCAACACGCCGAGGTCATCGGCGGATTTCGCCAGGCGTGCCACCAAGGCCACGCCGTTGACCAGCTGCATCGCCCGGCCATGCATGGCGAGATCGAACAGGTGCCGGCTGAAACGCCGCGTAACGTGCCAGGCCGCCGACAGCGAACGGGTCAGGTTGAGGAATGCCGTGAGGTCCGCCCCCGCCATGATCGGCATGCCCATGAACGATGTTTCCCGCATGGTTTTGCGCAGGCGCTTGAGTAGCGCGCCGACTTTTCGTGCGTCGTAAGGGGCGGCGATCACCGAGCGTCCTCCGGTGCCGGCCCCGGGCGTGTCGCCATGAATGTCGGCGATGGCGTTGCCGTCGGCGAACTGCAGCGAGGTGTGCTGCTCGAAGAACGACACCATCCGGGGGCCGGCTTCCAGGAAAGCGTCGATCATCGCCGGATCAAAGCGCTCGCCCAGTTCGTGTTTCAGGTAAGTGCGCGGCAGTTCAACGTCTTCGACAATGCCCGCGCGCCGGGCCAGCGGGTTGCAAGGGACCCAGGCCCAGCCACCGGACCAGGCCGTGGCACCGCCGAACACCGGGTCTTTTTCCACCACTATGACTTTCAGCCCATGCCACGCGGCGGTCACGGCCGTCGACAGTCCCGCCGCACCGGAGCCAACAATCAGCACATCGCAGTCGATGTCGGGAAGAAAGTGCGCTTCGGCAGGCATTGTTTGAGCTCCGGTGTTTTATTGTTTTGGAATCTGGTTCCAGAAAATATAAGAATCGGGTGAGGTCGAACAAGTCTGGAGGGTGTAAAGCGGGCGGTTATCGAACGCTCAGTTCCAGATTTCGCATTCGTGTGGTTGTCTTCTAGAATCGAGCAAATTTTGCGTGGAGGCGACCATGGCTGGCAGTCAGATCGAACGTGTTTTCAGTGTGCTCGAAAGCCTCACCAGCGATCCCCGTGGCCTGCCGATGCAGACCCTGGCGGAGCAACTGGACATCCCCAAGAGCGCGACCCATCGCCTGCTGGCCGAGCTGATCCGCCTCGGTTATGTGCGGCAGAATCCGGATAATTTGCGTTATCACCTTTCGACCAAACTGGTGGCGATGGGCTTCCGTTACCTGTCGAGCAGCGGTGCCGACATTGTGCAGCCGGTGCTTGACCGCCTGGCGCAGGAAACCGGCGAACTGGTGCGCCTGGGCGTGATCGACGGCGAGCGTCAGACCTGGATCGCCAAATCCCAGGGCGCGCGCTCCGGTCTGCGTTACGACCCGGACATGGGGCGTGACGCGCCGTTGTTCTACACCGCCTCGGGGCATGCGTGGCTGGCGTGCATGAGCGATGCCGAAGCCTTGTCGCTGGTGGAGCGGCAGGGCGCGCAGGTGCCGGAACATGTGGGGCCGAACGCGCCGCGCTCGAACATCGAATTGCTCGAACGCCTGCGTCTGGCGCGGGAGCAGGGCTATGCCTGGGTCGAGGAGAGTTCGGCGGTGGGCACTTCGGCGATTGCGGCAGTGGTGCGCCATCCCGCCGATGGGCGGGTGATCGGGGTGCTCAGCATCGCCGGGCCGAGCGCGCGGATGCCGGGAGCGCGGCTGCATGAGCTGGCGCCGTTGTTGCTGGCTTACACCGAGGAGTTGTCGGCGGCGAGTCTGGCGTCGGAGTTGTTCAGCTAAGGCCTGCGCAAATCGACTGTGGGAGCGGGCTTGCTCGCGAATGCAGTGGGTCATGCGATCTGGATGGCGACTGACACACCGCATTCGCGAGCAAGCCCGCTCCCACATTTTGAACAGTGTTCAGCTTGAGAAGCTGTGCGCTGTTCGAACACTTTCAGGACAGGTCTGTGTAAGAATCTGGAACCAGGTTCTAAATTATTGGAATTCATCGCTCCAATAACACTCACAAGAGGACCGTATCTTGAATTCGCCACTTCGCATCGCCCTGATCGGTGCTGGCAACATGGGCCAGCAGCACTACCAGCATCTGCAATCCCTGACTGAAGCGACGTTGTGCGCCGTGGCGGATCCCGGACCGCAGGCGGCCAGTCTTGCGGCGCAATGGGGCGTAGCCTGTTTCGCCGATCATCGTCAGATGCTGGAGCAGGCGAAGCCAGACGCTGCCGTCGTCGCCAATCCGAACACGCAGCACGTCAGCACGGCCCTCGATTGCCTCGCGGCCGGCGTGCCGGTATTGCTGGAAAAACCGGTGGGCGTGCACCTGGATGAAGCCAGGGAACTGGTGGCTGCCTCGAAGGCCAGTGGTGTTCCGGTACTGGTCGGACATCACCGCCGGCACAATCCGCTGATCGTCCGCGCCCACGAACTTGTCCACAGCGGCGCACTGGGTCGGTTGACCACGGTCACAGCGCTCTGGCAGTTGCGCAAGCCCGACAGCTATTTTGAAACACCCTGGCGCCGCGAGGCCGGTGCGGGGATGTTGTTGACCAACCTGATCCACGACCTCGATCTGCTGCGGCATTTGTGCGGTGAAGTGCGTCAGGTTCAGGCCATCACCAGCAATGCCATTCGCGGGTTTGCCAATGAGGATTGCGCGGCGGTGTTGCTGCAATTCGACAGCGGTGCACTGGGCAGCCTGACCGGCTCCGATGCGGTGGCTTCGCCCTGGAGCTGGGAGCTGGATTCGGGGGAGAACCCGGTGTATCCGCGTCATCCTGATCAACCGTGCTACTTGCTGGCCGGAACGGGTGGGGCGCTGAGCATTCCGCAGCTTAAACGCTGGCACTACAACGAAGTCGACGGCGGCTGGCATCAACCGTTGCTGGCAACCCAGGAAAGCTTCAGTGCCGATGAAGCCCTGCGTTTGCAGTTGCAGCACTTCGTGCGCGTTGCGCGCCGGGAGGTCGAGCCACTGGTGAGTGCCGCCGATGCCGCGCGTACGTTGGCGCTGATCGAAGCCATCCGCGAAGCCGCCGAAACCGGGCGTGCCTGTGCGCCATCGTTGATCGAGGGTTGAGCATGAGCGAACGTATCTTCTCCCTGGCCAGCCTGACCGTGCTGGAGTTGTCACCGCCCGACATGGTCGAGGTCGCCGCGCGGGCCGGTTACAGCCATGTCGGCTTGCGTCTGGTACCGGCGACCCCTGAGGAGCACCATTTTGCCCTGGTGGCCGACCACGAATTGCGGCGCCAGACCCTGGCGCGTCTGCGCGATACTGGTATTCGGGTGCTGGACGTCGAAATCCTACGGCTCAAGCCGGAAACCGTCGTCGCCGATTTCGAAAGAATCCTCGCGGTGGGTGCCGAGTTCGGCGCCAGTGAGTTGCTGGTGGCCGGAAACGATCCTGACGAACAGCGGCTGACGCAGCATTTTGCCGAGCTCTGTGATCTGGCGGCAGCCTATGGACTGCACCCGCACCTGGAGTTCATGCCTTGGACCGATGCGCGCAATCTTCAACAAGCCACGCGTATCGTGGAAAACGCCGGGCGTGAAAACGGCGCCGTGCTGGTGGACGCCTTCCACTTCGATCGTTCGGGATCGCGGCTGGAAGATCTGGTCAAAGTTGCTCCCTCACGGTTACGGTATGCACAGTTGTGTGACGTCGCAGGACCACGGCCGGCCGATATGGCGGAGATCTTGCGTCAGGCGCGTAACGAACGGCGTTTTCCCGGCGATGGCGATTGTGATCTGCGGGGGTTGTTGGGGAGCTTGCCGGCTGACATTCCGTTGAGTCTGGAGATTCCCACCGTGCAGTTGCTGGAGCAGGGCGTGAGTGGATTGGACCGGGCGCAGATGGCGCTGGATAAAACCCGGGAATTGTTGGCGCAGCTCTAATCGGTGCTGCGCACCTATCGCGGGCAAGCCACGCTCCCACAGGTTCTATGCTGACTGGATGGACGCGTGGTTTGCCCGTGATGCTTTTGATTTCAAGTAAGGAAACCCCATGACCGTCAGCACCCCGCTTTCCGGCGTCAATCAGCCCTTCAAAGGGATCCTGCTGATCGTTGTCGCAACCTTCCTGTTTTCCAGCCACGACGCCTTTTCCAAATACCTCTCCGGCTTCTATCCCATCGTCATGGTGGTCTGGGCGCGCTACGTGGTTCACACCTTGTTGATGGCCGGGATTTTCCTGCCGCAGTCCGGGCTGCGGGTGCTGCGTACCAAACGGCCATTACTGCAGGTGATCCGGGCGCTGTGCCTGTTGGGCACCAGTCTGTTTTTCACCACGGGGCTGATGTACATCCCGTTGGCCGAGGCCACGTCGGTCAACTTCCTGGCTCCGGTATTGGTCACCGCGCTGTCGGTACCGCTGCTTGGCGAGCGGGTGACGCGGGGACAATGGCTGGCGGTGATTTTCGGTTTCAGCGGGGTGCTGATCATCGTTCACCCCGGGGGCGATCTGTTTACCCCGGCGGTGTTGCTGCCGTTCTGCTCGGCGCTGTTTTTCTGCTTCTATCAACTGCTGACGCGCAAGCTCAGCGAGATCGACAGCCCGACCACCAGCAACTTTTTCGCAGGCCTGTGCAACACGCTGGTGATGAGTGCGCTGGTGCCGTTCTTCTGGCAGACGCCGAACCTGGTGCATGGCGCGATGATGCTGGCGCTGGGGGCCTGCGGGATGACGGCTCACCTGTTCCTGACCCAGGCTTTCCGTCTCGCGGCACCGGCACTGCTGGCGCCGTTCAGCTATTGCCAGATCATCTTCGCCGGCCTCTTGGGCTGGCTGCTGTTTTCCCACACGCCGACACTGACCACCGTGCTCGGCATTGCCGTGATCTGCTGCAGCGGGTTGGCGGCGGCCTGGCAGCAAAGCCGCCGCTAAGCGGCGGCAAAACGCAGGCAAAAAAAAAGCGCAGACCCGAGATCGGGCCTGCGCCGAGGGAACATCAGTCTTCTACTTTCGGAATCTTGCGCGGTGCCATGAAGTACATCCAGGTCAGCGCAATGAAGTACATCGCTGGAATCATGGTGAACAGCACGGTGTAGTTGTTGTTGGTGATGGTCAGGATGTGGCCGACCAGTTGGGTCATGAACATCCCGCCAATCGCCGCACACATGCCGCCGAAGCCGAACACCGTACTCATCATGTGCTTGGGCGTGTAGTCCATCACCAGGCTCCAGATGTTCGCGGTCCAGGCCTGGTGCGCGCCGATGGCCAGGGAGATGGCGGCCACCGCGACCCACAGATTGCTGGAACCGGCCGCCATGATCACGCCGATGATGCAGCAGGCGAACAGGAACATGGACATCAGTCGCGCCTTGATCGGGTTGACGCCGCGACCGATCAGGAACGAAGAGAGAATGCCGCCGCCAACGCTACCGAAGTCGGCAGTGAGGTAGATGATGATCAGCGGGATACCCATCTGGGTGACGTTGATGCCCAGGTTGTATTGCTGGTTGAGGAACGGCGGCAGCCAATACAGGTAGAACCAGAACACCGGCGCGGTGATCGAGTAGGCGAGGGCGAAGGCCCAGGTACCACGCATGCGCAGGATTTTCGAGAACGGTACGCGGGTTTGTTCCGGTTCGACTTCGTTCTGGATGTAGTCCAGCTCCGACTGTTTGACGCTTGGGTGATCTTCCGGGTTGAAGTACTTCAGGCCCCAGAACAGCAACCAGATCCCGCCCAGTGCCGACATGCACAGGAACGCGGCCTGCCAGCCCCAGACGTGCAGGATCAGCGGCAGCAGCATCGGGGTGAACATCGCACCGACGTTGGTGCCGGCGTTGAAAATGCCGGTGGCCACGGCGCGCTCGCCGGCCGGGAACCACAAGCGCGTGGTTTTCACGCAGGCCGGGTAGTTGGCCGCTTCGGTCAGGCCGAGGATAAATCGGCAAACCATGAAGCCGACCGCCGAAGTGGCCAGGCCGTGGGCGCCGGTTGCCAGGCTCCAGAGCAGTACCGCGCAGAAGAACACACGCTTGACGCCAACCCGGTCGATCAGGCGGCCTTGCAGCACGAAGCCGATGGCGTAACCGACCTGGAACCAGAAGTTGATGTTGGCGTAGTCCATCGCCGTCCAGCTCATTTCCTTGGCCAGGATAGGCTGCATCACGCCCAGGGCGGCGCGGTCGATGTAGTTCAGGGTGGTGGCGAAAAATACCAATGCCAGCATGCCCCAACGGGTTTTGCCGACCGCCATGGCGCCGCGGATTTTGTCGCCGATGCCACCGGCAGTGGTGTTCATGGCCGGAGCCATGCGTGAGCTTTGGGAAGGAATCATCTGTACCACCCGTTTTTTGAATTTGTTATTTGGTGTTTTGGACATCGCGGCCGGTGCTGCGTGTCCGGACTTAATGTGAGGACGATGTTGGGCAGTGGACAAAAAATCGTCAATTCGCCAATCACCATTTTGTTCGATAATCGAACACAAAACTAACTGGGTAGTACACTTTAAATTGCTGTGTAAGTCTGTCGGCCCAATAATTCTCGCAAGACAAACGCTACCCACGTAGGAGCTGCCGAAGGCTGCGATCTTTTCCTCGATCAACATCAAAAGATCGCAGCCTTCGGCAGCTCCTACACAAGCGTGCAACGCCCCTAACAAGATTGCCTCCACCGGGAGCCGAAAACATGCAGCGTTCCATTGCCACCGTATCCTTGAGCGGTACCCTGCCGGAAAAACTCGAAGCCATTGCCGCCGCCGGTTTCGACGGCGTCGAGATTTTCGAGAACGACCTTCTCTACTACGACGGTAGTCCGCGGGAAATTAAACAGATGTGCGCCGATCTCGGGATCGCCATCACCCTGTTTCAACCGTTCCGCGATTTCGAAGGTTGCCGCCGCGATCGCCTGTCGCGCAACCTAGAACGCGCCGAGCGCAAGTTCGACCTGATGCAGGAGCTGGGCACTGACCTGGTGCTGGTGTGCAGCAACGCCTCGGCCGAGTCCATCGGTGATGAGCAGATTCTGGTCGATGACTTGCGACTGCTGGCTGAGCACGCCGGGGCACGTGGCCTGCGCATCGGTTACGAAGCGCTGGCCTGGGGCCGGCACGTGAACACCTGGCAACAGGTGTGGAACATCGTGCGTCAGGCTGATCACCCAAGCCTCGGCGTGTTGCTGGATAGCTTTCACACCCTGTCGCTCAAGGGCAATCCAAGTGCTATCGCCGAGATTCCCGGCGACAAGATTTTCTTCGTGCAAATGGCTGACGCGCCGATCCTGGCCATGGACGTGCTGGAGTGGAGCCGGCATTTTCGCTGCTTCCCGGGCCAGGGTGAATTCGATTTGCCGGGGTTCCTCGCGCCGATCATCAAGAGCGGCTACACCGGACCGCTGTCGCTGGAAATCTTCAACGACGGTTTCCGCGCCGCACCACCACGGGCCAACGCCGCCGACGGCTTGCGTTCGTTGCTGTACCTGGAAGAGAAAACCCGCGAGCGCCTGGCCCGGGAAGCCAAGCCCGCGGCCAACGCCGGGATTCTGTTCGAAACGCCCAAGGCCAGCGAGTACAACGGCATTGAGTTCCTGGAGTTTGCCGTGGACGAAAGCCTCGGCGCCAAGCTCGCCCATTGGCTGGAGCGACTGGGTTTCGTCAAGGCCGGGCAGCATCGTTCCAAGAGCGTTAGCTTGATGCGTCAGGGCGATATCAACCTGATCCTCAACTCCGAGCCTTACTCGTTCGGTCACAGTTTCTTCGAGGCCCACGGCCCTTCGTTGTGCGCTACCGCCGTGCGGGTCAAGGACAGTGCCAGCGCGCTGGCCCGTGCCGTGGCCTACAAGGGCCAGCCCTATCGCGGGCTGGTCGGCCCCAATGAACTGGAACTGGCGGCGGTGCGTGCGCCGGATGGCAGCCTGATCTATCTGGTGGACCAGGATGCCGACGTCTACGGCACAGACTTCAATCTGCTGGCGGATGCGCCGGTCAGTGGTGGCCTCAAGCGCATCGACCACATGGCCATGGCGCTGCCGGCCGACAGCCTCGACAGCTGGGTGCTGTTCTATAAGAGCCTGCTGGATTTCGAGGCCGACGATGAAGTCGTGCTGCCGGATCCTTATGGTCTGGTGAAGAGCCGTGCCTTACGCAGCCGGGACAGTTCGATCCGTCTGCCACTGAACATTTCCGAGAACCGCAACACCGCAATCTCACACGCGCTGTCGAGTTATCGCGGCTCTGGCGTGCATCACATCGCGTTTGATTGTGATGACATCTTTGCCCAGGTCAGCCGTGCAAAAGAGGCAGGCGTGCCGCTGCTGGATATCCCGCTCAACTACTACGATGATCTGGCGGCGCGGTTCGATTTCGACGACGAGTTCCTCAGCGAACTGGCCTACTACAATGTGTTGTACGACCGCGACGCCCAGGGCGGTGAGCTGTTTCATGTGTACACCGAGCCGTTCGAAGGGCGCTTCTTCTTCGAGATCATCCAGCGTAAAAACGGTTATGCCGGCTACGGCGCGGCCAACGTCGCGGTGCGCCTGGCGGCCATGGCCAAATCCCGTAGCGGCGCATTGCGCCAGGCGAAGTTGTAGGTAATTCGTAAACGCGGGATTAAACGTGGGCCGCGCGGCTTCCTTCACCGTGCCGCGCGGCCCATAATCGCCAGCCTGTGCAGTGATGGCCGTGAGCCCGCAATGACAATGACTTCAGAACTCCCCGCAGCCTCCGTAGAACCTGGTGCCGAGCCGCGCAAGAGTCGCAAGAACAACCCGGAAAAGACCCGCGAAAACATCCTGCAGGAGGCGATTGTCGAATTCGTCCAGCAGGGGCTTTCCGGGGCTCGTGTCGATGCCATCGCCGAGCGCATCCACACCTCCAAGCGCATGATCTATTACTACTTCGGCAGTAAGGAGCAGCTCTACGTCGAGGTGCTGGAGAAACTCTACGGCGATATCCGCAACACTGAAAATCGCCTGCACCTGGCAGAACTGGCGCCGGTCGAAGCCATTCGGCGGCTGGTGGAGTTCACCTTCGATCACCATGATCGCAACGTCGATTTCGTGCGCATCGTCAGCATCGAGAACATTCACAACGCCGAGTATGTGAAGCGCTCCGATGCGATCAAGGCGATGAACAACACCATCCTCGACTCACTGGGCGAGATTCTGCGTCGCGGCGCCGAGCAGGGGGTGTTCCGTACCGGTCTTGATCCGCTGGATGTGCATCTGCTGATCAGTTCGTTCTGCTTCTATCGCGTCTCGAACCGCCACACCTTTGGTGAGATTTTTCAGATCGACCTGCCGGACGAACACATCAAGCAGCGTCATCGGGAGATGATTTGCGAGTCGGTTCTGCGGTACCTGCAAGCCTGAGGCGAGGTGAGGGGGTTGCCCCCTCACTTCACTCATTCAGTCATTCATGCTCTGGAAATGCTCAAGCATCCGCTGGGCATCCGGCACCACGCCGCTGAACAACTCGAACGCCTTCACTGCCTGAAACACCGCCATGTTGCCGCCGTCCAGCGTCCGGCAACCAAGGGCGCGGGCGTTGCGCAGCAGTTCGGTTTCCAGCGGGAAGTAGACGATCTCCGCTACCCACAGTTCGGCTCGCAGCAACTCTACCGGCACTGGCATGCCCGGCAGCTTTTTCATGCCCATCGGCGTGGTGTTCACCAGGCCATCAGCCTGGGCCATGGCCTTGGCCAGGTCATACCCGGCCACCGCTCGAGCGACGCCGAAATGCTGATTGAGATTGTCAGCCAGATCCTGGGCGCGGCGGATGTCCACGTCAAAAATGCTCAGCTGTTGTACGCCCTCGCTCAACAACGCGTGGGCCACCGCCGCACCTGCGCCACCGGCGCCCATCTGTACGACACGTTCAACGGCAACACCCTTCAAGCCCCGACGAAAACCTTCGGCAAAGCCCAGGCAATCGGTGTTGTGGCCAATGCGTTTGCCATCCTTGAGCACTACCGTGTTGACCGCACCGATACCGCGGGCCTGCGGCGAGAGTTCGTCGAGCAGCGGGATGATCGCCTGCTTGCATGGAAAGGTGATGTTCAGCCCGGTGTAGTTCATGCGCTCGGCAGCCATCAACAGATCGGGCAGGGCGTTGCTGTCGAGCTTCAACTGATCAAGATCAATCAGGCGATACAGGTAGCGCAGCCCCTGGGCATCGCCTTCATGTTCGTGCATGGCTGGTGTGCGGGAAGCCTGGATGCCGGCGCCAATCAGCCCGGCGAGTATCACGTGGTTCTGAGTCACGGCGATCACCCCTTCAAACGATGACTGAAGTGTTCCAGCGCCAGGCGATAGCCATGACTGCCAAAACCGGCCATCACCGCCGTTGCAATGGCGGATACGAACGAGTGGTGGCGGAAGGGTTCGCGGGCGTGGACGTTGGACAGGTGGACTTCGATCACCGGCAGTTCGCTGGCGACCAGGGCGTCGCGGATGGCGACCGAGGTGTGGGTCCACGCGGCAGGATTGATGATGATCCCGGCACAGCGACCGCGGGCGGCGTGAATCCAGTCGAGCAATTCGCCTTCATGGTTGGTTTGGCGAAACTCCACTGCCAGGCCGAACTCTTCGGCGCTACGTGCGCACAGGGCCGAAACGTCTGCCAGGGTTTCGTGGCCGTAAGTCGCCGGTTCACGGGTGCCGAGCAGGTTCAGGTTCGGGCCGTTGAGCACCAGAACGATAGGGGACATCGCAATCTCTCCGCTTATTATTTTTGGAATCGGCCGAGAATTTCGGCCTGTGGAGATAAATTGTACTAACTAGTTAATTTGGTCAATTGGAGTGAGGGCACGCGGGCGGGTTGTGGGCGGTGATCGGACACTTTCGCTGTTCAGCGCGGCAAATGCTCCACCAGAAAATCAATGAACGCCCTCAAGCGCAGCGGTACATGGCGACTTTGCGGGTACAGCAAGGTAAACGGCCGCGAACGCCCGCCATAGGGCTTGAGTACCTCCACCAGCGAGCCGTCGGCCAGTTCCTTTTCCACGATAAAACGATAGGTCTGAAACAACCCCGCCCCGTGTTTGGCCAAGGTGACGCCACCCAATACATCGTCAGAGCAACTGAGGCTGCCCTCGGCCAGAATCTCCCGGGGCACGCCCTCATCGTTGAACAACCAGGCAATGCGCCGACCGCTGCTGGGCAATTCGTATTGAATGCACTCGTGGTGTTCGAGGTCGTCGAGGGTTTGTGGAGTGCCGGCCCGTTTCAGGTAGTCAGGGCTGGCGATCATCACCAGGGCGGCATCTTCCAGCGGGCGGGCGATCAGGCCGGAATCCGGGATGGCTCGCACGCGAATTGCCATGTCGTAGCCTTCGCCGACGAAATCGATGTTGCGATTGCTGATGTGCGATTCGACCTTCACCGCCGGATAACGCGCCCGAAATTCGGGCAGCAAAGGCAGGATTCGATGATGCGCGTAGGTGGTTGGAATACTGATGCGCAAAGTACCGGACGGCACTTGCTGCTGGCCCATCACCTCGCGCTGGGCCTCGATCAGTTGCGCCAGGGCCAGGCGGCACTCCTCGTAATAGCGGCGGCCACTGTCGGTCAGCTTCACGCTGCGGGTGGTGCGCGCGAACAGGCGCACGCCCAGGCGTTCCTCCATGCGCGACACCGAACGGCTCACGGCCGCTGGGGTGACACCCGCCACCAGCGCCGCGGCAGTAAAACTGCCGGCCTCGGCGGCCAGGCAAAACAGCTCAATGCTGCCCAACTGAAGATCGTCGAATTGTCGCTGCATGATTGATTACACCGGGGATCAGATGAAGGGGCTTGATCAGTATTTATCAGGTGCCAGCGCCGTAATGAAAGGATTTCTTACCATTGCGCGCGGTGTTCCGCAGGGCTGGGTAACGGCAGGACACTAGTCTGAGGACGGAAGAAGTGATTCGACGGCCATTGCCAACGGTCGGATTTTCCAGAGAATGTCGAATCCTCGGATTCATTAACCTAACGGATGGGTTAGCATGAAGGTATGCAATTACAAAGGACTGTCGGTAGTGATCATGTTGCGAGACGAGCATTGTCCGCCTCATGCGCATGTGGAGGCCGGTACGTGGAGTGCGAGATTCAGGTTCTGCTTTTGGCACAACGGTGTCGAGCTCTGGGATGTAGTTCCGCTTTCGCGTCGGCCACCGTTGGCGGTGCTTGAGGGATTGCGCCAATCGCTCCAGCAACCTGCCCATTTGCGGCGCGCCCGGGGCATCTGGTGGCGAAAGTTACAAACGGCCTGTCTTGATAATCAATTGTGGGACTGGCAAAGCAACGAAGTCGTTGTGGTGAAAAGGGTTGTCAGTACCACCAACATGATTGGATCGGCTTGCTACGAACCCGAATCGAACAAGACGTTGCTGTCCCTGATAGGCACACAGGAAGGTGTGGAGATCGAGTTATGAAAACGATAAAAGCCAAGGTTCAGGCCGATAATCCCGTAACGGAAAGTAGCCTGGACAAAGCCATTGAACGTGGCGAATTACGTAGAAAAAATAGCCTGCAGGCGACAGCGGTTACCTACCAGCCCCCCTGCCTGGCTGTCAGCTTCGAAGACGGCAGCGGCGTATTGTTGCCCGTGGCCAACTATCCGGAGTTCGATGATTTTGAGGGCGGGGACTTCGCCAGTCTGACTGTCGGCTATGCGGGTACTGCCCTATGCCATGAAGGCAAGGACCTGCATGTATCGATCGCCGGGATGATTTCAGCGAGCAAGCCGCTGATGGCCATGGCGGCCTCGGTCGTCGCTTCGCGCAATGGTCGCCAGAGCAGCGCTGCAAAGTCTGAAGCCGCGCGGGCCAATGGCAGGAAGGGCGGGCGCCCGCGCAAGGTCGATGTTGTCTTGTAGGTACCCACAAAAAAGCCGTCGTGAAGACGGCTTTTTTGTACCTGGCAGGAGCATCAACGCCGGGTCAGCATCACCCCGGATTCCATGTGATGAGTCCACGGGAACTGGTCGAACATCGCGCATCGGGTGATGCGGTGGGTGTCGTGCAGTTGGGCGATGTTGGCTGCCAGGGTCTCCGGGTTGCAGGAGATGTACAGGATGTTGTCGAAGCGCCGGGTCAGCTCGCAGGTGTCCGGGTCCATGCCGGCGCGGGGCGGGTCGACGAACACGCTGCCGAACTCGTAGCTCTTGAGGTCGATGCCGTGCAGGCGGCGGAACGGACGCACTTCGTTCAGGGCTTCGGTCAGCTCTTCGGCGGACAAGCGCACCAGGGTGACGTTATCCACCGCGTTTTCGCTGAGGTTGCTCAAGGCCGCGTTGACCGAGGTCTTGCTGATTTCGGTGGCCAGCACTTTGCGCACGCGGGTGGCGAGGGGCAGGGTGAAGTTGCCGTTGCCGCAATACAGTTCCAGTAAGTCGTCGCTGCGATCGCCAAGCGCGTCGTATGCCCAGTTGAGCATCTTCTGGTTCACCGTGCCGTTGGGCTGGGTGAATGCACCTTCGGGCTGGCGATAGCTGAAGGTGCGGCCGCCGACTTCCAGCTTCTCGACCACGTAATCGTGACCGATGACTTCGCGCTTGCCCTTGGAACGGCCGATGATGCTGACGTTCAGGTCCGCCGCCAGTTTCGACGCCGCCGCATGCCAGTGCTCGTCCAGCGGGCGGTGATAGCACAGGGTGATCATCGCGTCGCCGGCCAGGGTGGTCAGGAACTCCACCTGGAACAGCTTGTGGCTCAGGGGCGCACTGGCTTGCCACGCTGCCTTGAGCTTGGGCATCAATTCATTGATGCGCAGGCTGGCAATCGGGAACTCTTCGATCAGGATCGGCGTGCGTTTGTCTTCCTGGGAAAACATCGCGTAGTGACGCTCGCCGGCTTCACGCCACAGGCGGAACTCGGCGCGCAGGCGAAAGTTTTTCAGCGGCGAATCGAATACGGCTGGCTCCGGTGCATCGAACGGGGCCAGCAGGTCACGCAAGCGCGTGACCTTTTCTTCGAGCTGAACGGCGTAGGCCTGGGAATCAAAAGTCATGCGTTGAACCAACCCAGCTTGATCACGAACAGAATCGACAGGATCACCAGCGCCGGGTTCAGCTCACGGCCGCGACCGGACATCAGCTTGATGGCGGTCCAGGAAATGAAACCGAAGGCGATGCCATTGGCGATGGAGTAAGTGAACGGCATTGCCAGCGCGGTGATCACCACCGGCGCGGCGACGGTAATGTCGTCCCAGTCTATTTCGGCCAGGCCGGATGTCATCAGCACGGCGACGAACAGCAGTGCCGGTGCGGTGGCGAAGGCCGGAACGCTGGCGGCCAGTGGCGAGAAGAACAGCGCCAGCAGGAACAGGATCGCCACCACGACGGCAGTCAGGCCGGTGCGGCCGCCGGCACTTACGCCCGCGGCGGATTCGATGTAGCTGGTGGTGGTCGAGGTGCCCAGCAGGGAACCGGCCATGGCGGCGGTGCTGTCAGCGATCAGCGCGCGGCCCATTTTAGGCATATGGCCGTCCTTGCCCATCAGGCCGGCGCGCTTGGCTACACCGATCAGGGTGCCGGAGTTGTCGAACAGATCGACGAACAGGAAGGCGAAGATCACGCTGACCAGACCTATGTCCAGCGCACCCTTGATGTCCAGTTGCAGGAAGGTCGGGGCCAGGGACGGTGGCATCGACATCACGCCGCCGAACGGGGTGAAGCCCATCACGATGGAAATGATGGTCACCACCAGAATGCCGATCAGCACCGCGCCGCGTACGGCAAGGGCTTCGAGGGCGACGATCAGGGCAAAACCGAGGGTAGCGAGGATCGGAGCCGGTTGTTTCAGGTCACCGAGGCCGACCATGGTCGCCGGGTTGCTGACCACGATGCCGGCGTTGTGCAGGGCGATCAACGCCAGGAACAGACCGATACCGGCGGCAATCGCCGAGCGCAGCGGCAGCGGGATGCTGTTGATGATCCATTCACGGATGCGGAAGATCGACAGCAGGAAGAAGCACACCGCCGAGATGAACACCGCACCCAGCGCCACTTGCCAGGTGTGACCCATGTGCAGGACCACGGTGTAGGTGAAGAAGGCGTTAAGGCCCATACCCGGTGCGAGGGCGATCGGGTAGTTGGCGATCAGGCCCATGGTCGTCGAGCCGATGGCGGCGGCCAGGCAGGTGGCGACGAACACCGCGCCCTTGTCCATGCCGGTCTCGCCGAGGATGCTCGGGTTGACGAACAGGATGTAGGCCATGGCCAAAAAGGTCGTGACGCCCGCCAGAATCTCGGTCCGCACGTTGGTGTTGTGTGCCTTGAGTTGAAACAGCCTTTCCAGCATGTCTGCTCCCCGTGGCGCGCCGGGCGCCGTGAATGTATCGACCTCAACAGCAAAGCACAGGCAGCAGAACGCGCCTGGAAATTACTGTGGGCCGGAAAAAGCCGCGCATCATACCAGTAGCTTGGGAATATGGCTGCTTTGGCGGTGATCGTCGTCGATGTTTTGCGACAAGGCCAAGTGCGCCATACTGCGCGCTGGTTTTTTTGGGGGGATGGGTCCTGCATGAAAAAGTGTCTGGTTGCCGCCTCCGGTGCATGGATGGCATTGATTCTTGGGGTCCAAATGGCCGTGGCGGCCTCGGCGCCACCGCTGACGCAATTGAAAGTGCTCAAGGTCGCGTCGCCGTCCTGTGGTGTCGAGAACATCGACGAAGGGCAAACCCGGACGCGCTGCGATCACAATGGCCCGAACATCATGGTGTACGTGCTGGAAGTGGGTTACGGGCGTGAGGCCCATGTCGCCCTCGACGGTTTCGACGTGAACGGCACACGGACAGCGGTTTGCGCGTTCAAGAACGGCAACCTGACCAGTTGCACCGCCGGGGAAAAAACCGTCGGCTATTTGTATGCCCTCGATCTGGCGGGCAAGCAGGAAGGCACGCTGACCTTCAGCGATACCTCGATCAATGCCCCCGGCAACACGATGTCGACGCAGCTTTACATCAAGTAATCACAGGTCTCGAACACGGGGCGGGAAAGCTGACTACGCTTAAATGATCATTCCGTGGACAGCACCTGATGACCTTTAGAGCCTTGATTGCCCTCGCCGAGGGCACCGACGACCTGCAAACCGTGACCCTGATCGACGTACTGCGCCGTGCCAAGATAGAAGTGGTGGTGGCCAGTATCGAAGGGCGGCGCATGCTCACCTGCGCCCGGGGCACTCGCCTGACGTCCGATGCGATGCTGGTGGATTTGCTGGCACAACCCTTCGACCTGATTGCCTTACCCGGTGGTGCGGTGGGTTCGCAGCACCTGGCAGCACACCAGCCCCTGCAGCAATTAATCAAGGATCAGGCGGCGGCCGGTCGCCTGTTCGCCGGCATCGCCGAAGCGCCCGCCGTGGCACTGCAGGCCTTTGGCGTATTGCGTCAACGGCGCATGACCTGCCTGCCCACAGCCAGCCATCAACTGTCCGGTTGTACCTTTGTCGATCAACCGGTGGTGGTCGACGGCAATTGCATCACGGCCCAGGGCTCGGCTGCCGCATTGGCATTTGCCCTGGCGCTGGTAGAGCAACTCTGCGGTAAAGCCATGCGTACGGCGGTGGAGGGGGAGTTGCTCGTTTAGAGAGCGTCAGACTTTCGCCTCTTCCTTCTCTTCATCTTTAGCCACGTGCATGCGATCGCGGCTCGCCAGAGTCGGGAACAGTTTGACCCACACCCCGGTCACCACCAGCGTACCGATCCCGCCCATGACCACCGCTGGCACAGTGCCGAACCAGTGGGCGGTCAGGCCCGATTCGAATTCGCCCAACTGGTTCGAGGCACCGATGAACAGACCATTGACGGCGCTGACCCGGCCACGCATTTCGTCCGGGGTTTCCAGTTGAACGAACGAGGCGCGGATCACCATGCTGATCATGTCTGCCGCGCCCAGCACCACCAACACCGCCAGGGAAAACCAGAACGAGGTCGACAGGCCGAAGGCGATGGTTGCCACGCCGAAGATGCCTACGGCAGTGAACATCACCCGCCCGACGTTGCGTTCCACGGCAAACCGCGCCAGGAACAGCGACATCAGCAGCGCGCCCACCGCCGGTGCCGAGCGCAGCAGGCCCAGCCCCCACGGGCCGGTCAGCAGAATGTCCTTGGCGAACACCGGCAGCAGCGCCGTGGCGCCACCTAATAGCACCGCAAACAGATCGAGGGAGATCGCCCCGAGAATGTCCGGACGACTGCGGATGAAGCGAATACCCGCCAGCAGCGAATCCAGAGTGGCCTTGCCCTTGTTGAGCGGGGTTTGCCGGGCCGGCAGGTTGAGCATCAGCGAACAGGCGATGACATACAGCAGCACCGTCGGGCCATACACCCAGACGCTGCCGAAGGCGTAGAGCAAACCGCCGAGGGCCGGGGCGACGATGGTGGCCGATTGCTGAGCCGATTGCGCGGCGGCGACCGCGCGGGGAAACAGCGCGCTGGGCACGATACTGGGCAGCAGGGCCTGGGTGGTGGGCATTTCAAAGGAGCGAGCCGCACCGAGCAGGAAGGCCAGGATAAAGATCATTTCCCGGGTGACATGGTCGGTGGCGCTGCCGATGGCCAGCGACAGGGCGATCAATGCCTGCAAGGACTGGCAGATCGCCGCGACCTTGCGCCTGTCATAGCGGTCGGCGACGTGCCCGGTGTGCAGCATGAACAGTACGCGCGGGGCGAACTCGACCAGGCCGACCAGACCCAGGTCGAGCACGTTGCCGGTCAATTGGTACAGGTTCCAGCCGATGGCTACGGTGAGCATCTGGAAGCCGCTGGCGGTAAATACCCGGGCCAGCCAGAACGCGAGAAAAGGGCGATGGTGACGTAACAGCAAGGGCTCTTGGCTGGGCATCTGCGGGGAAATCTGGGGAGAGGGGAACGGCGAGATTATCACCAACCTGTAACAAAAAGTTGCCGTGACAAAAAAATTAGTTAGCCAGACATCGATTTTCTCCAGGTTCCCACGGGGAATGTGTTGCTGGCGATGACAAAAGCCGTGAGGCAACTTGTCACGCGGCAAAAGACCACGCGGTTCATCCCCGAAATTGGGACTACTCTTTCAACGTTGATTGATCCAGGTCAAGACCCACAAAAGGAATTGATCCGGCGGCCGCAAGGCCAGACTCCCTGCGTTGTGATGCGTGCAAAAAGAAGAACAAACAGAGATTCGCCACACTCCATATCCGTGGGGGCCGTGGGTGCAGGCTTCCAGCCAGCAGCCGTACTACCTGACAGAGGAAGACTTATGTTCGGTTTAGAGGCACTTGATCTCGCCCGAATTCAGTTCGCGTTCACCATCTCGTTCCACATCCTGTTTCCGGCCATCACCATCGGCCTGGCGAGTTACCTGGCGGTACTCGAAGGCCTGTGGCTGAAAACCCATAACGACACCTACCGTGACCTCTACCATTTCTGGTCGAAGATCTTTGCCGTCAACTTCGGCATGGGGGTGGTTTCGGGCCTGGTAATGGCCTATCAGTTCGGCACCAACTGGAGCCGCTTCTCGGATTTCGCCGGTTCCGTGACCGGGCCGTTGCTGACCTATGAAGTACTCACGGCATTCTTCCTCGAGGCCGGGTTCCTGGGCGTCATGCTGTTTGGCTGGAACAAGGTCGGGCGTGGCCTGCACTTCTTCGCCACCGTGATGGTGGCCATCGGTACGTTGATCTCCACGTTCTGGATTCTCGCGTCCAACAGCTGGATGCAGACCCCACAGGGCTTCGAGATCGTCAACGGTCAGGTCATCCCCACCGACTGGCTGGCGATTATCTTCAACCCTTCGTTCCCGTATCGCCTGATGCACATGGCCACGGCAGCCTTCGTCGCCACGGCATTCTTCGTCGGTTCTTCCGCGGCCTGGCATTTGCTGCGCGGCAAGGACAACCCGGCGATCCGCAAAATGCTCTCGATGGCCATGTGGATGGCATTGATCGTCGCGCCGATCCAGGCGGTCATCGGTGATTTCCACGGTCTCAATACGCTCAAGCATCAGCCGGCGAAAATCGCCGCGATCGAGGGGCATTGGGAAAACAAGGGCAACGAGGCGACGCCGCTGATCCTGTTCGGCTGGCCGGACATGAAGGAGGAAAAAACCAGATTCGCCGTCGAGATCCCGTACCTGGGCAGCCTGATCCTCACGCACTCCCTGGACAAACAGGTGCCGGCGCTCAAGGAGTTCCCGCCTGAAGACCGGCCGAATTCGACCATCGTGTTCTGGTCGTTCCGGGTCATGGTAGGCCTGGGCATGCTGATGATCTTCACCGGTTTGTGGAGCCTGTGGCTGCGCAAGCGCGACACCCTCTATACCTCGCGGCCGTTCCTGTACCTGGCATTGTGGATGGGGCCGTCCGGCCTGATCGCGATCCTCGCCGGCTGGTTCACCACGGAAATCGGCCGTCAACCATGGGTGGTCTATGGCCTGATGCGTACGACGGATGCGTCGTCCAACCATAGCTTCATGCAGATGAGCATCACCCTGATCCTGTTCGTCGTGGTTTATTTCGCGCTGTTTGGCGCCGGTCTTGGCTACATGATGCGCCTGGTGCGCAAGGGGCCGAAGATCGACGAAGGCAAGGAAACCAACGACGGTGGCCCCGGCCAGAAACGCACACCGGCCCGTCCGCTGTCGGCCGCCGACGACGATCACGCCGATGCCGGCCAAAGCCTGACCAAGGAGATTTGAATCATGGGTATTGATCTTCCGCTGATCTGGGCCGTGATCATCATCTTCGGCATCATGATGTACGTGGTCATGGACGGTTTCGACCTGGGCATCGGCATTCTCTTCCCGTTCATTCCGGGCAAGACCGATCGCGATGTGATGATGAACACCGTCGCCCCGGTCTGGGACGGCAACGAGACCTGGCTGGTGTTGGGGGGCGCGGCGTTGTTCGGCGCGTTTCCTCTGGCCTATTCAGTGGTGCTCTCGGCGTTGTACCTGCCGCTGATCCTGATGTTGATCGGGTTGATCTTCCGCGGCGTGGCCTTCGAGTTCCGCTTCAAGGCCAGGGACGACAAGCGTCACCTGTGGGACAAGGCGTTCATCGGTGGTTCGGTCACCGCGACGTTCTTCCAGGGCGTTGCGCTTGGCGCGTTCATCGATGGGCTGCCGGTGGTCAACCGGCAGTTCGCCGGTGGTTCGCTGGACTGGCTGACACCGTTCACGATGTTCTGTGGTGCGGCGCTGGTGGTGGCGTATGCCTTGCTCGGATGTACCTGGCTGATCATGAAGACCGAAGGCAAATTGCAGGAACAGATGCATGACCTGGCACGACCATTGGCCTTCGTGCTGCTGGCGGTGATCGGCATCGTCAGTATCTGGACTCCGTTGGCCCACACGGATATCGCCGCTCGCTGGTTCACCATGCCGAATCTGTTCTGGTTCATGCCGGTGCCAATCCTGGTGCTGGTGACAATGTACGGCCTGATCCGCGCCGTGGCCCGCAACGCGCACTACACGCCGTTCCTGCTGACCCTGGTGCTGATCTTCCTCGGTTACAGCGGGCTGGGCATCAGCCTGTGGCCGAACATCATCCCGCCTTCGATCTCGATCTGGGACGCCGCCGCGCCGCCGCAAAGCCAGGGCTTCATGCTGGTGGGCACGCTGTTCATCATCCCGTTCATCCTGGGCTACACCTTCTGGAGCTATTACGTGTTCCGCGGCAAGGTCACCCATGAAGACGGCTATCACTAGTCTGCTGCACAACGAACCTGTGGGAGCGAGCTTACTCCGGGCGGCGTTCCGACGATGGTGTCGGATGCGACGCCATCAATCTTGAAGAGGATTGACGTTATGGCTGCAAAACATTCCCTGCACGACATTGAAGAAGCCGAAAAAAAGCCGCTGTGGCAGCGGCTCGGCTGGTTGGCCCTTATCTGGGTCGGCAGCGTGGGCGCCTTGTTCATCGTCGCCAGCCTGATGCGTATGTTCATGAACGCAGCCGGCCTGACCACGCACTGACATCTCTCCCGTGGCCTAAGGGCACGGATTTACGACCCTCCGACCGGAGGGTTTTTTTTGCCTGTTACTTGCGTGCCTTGAGGATCACGAATTTCGGGTTGGCCGCCACTTGCTCGACCCCCCGGAACAATCGCGCCAGCTTGCTGTGGTAGCCCAGGTGACGATTGCCGACGATGTACAGCGCGCCGCCCACGACCAGCGCTTCGCGGGCCTGCTGGAACATCCGCCACGCCAGGAAGTCGCCCACCACCTGTTGCTGGTGAAACGGTGGATTGCACAGTACGACGTCGAGCGATTGCGGTTCCTGGCCGGCCAGGCCATCGCCGGCGCGCACGATCACTTCCCGTTCACCCAAGGCTGCGCGCCAGTTCTCGGACGCCGATTGCACCGCCATGAATGACTCGTCCACCAGCGTGTAGTGGGCCTCGGGGTTTTGCAGGGCGCTGGCGATGGCCAGGACGCCGTTACCGCAACCGAGATCGGCGACTTGCGCCGAGCCGAGGTTTTTCGGCAGGTGTGGCAAAAATGCCCGGGTGCCGATGTCCAGGCCTTCGCGGCAAAACACATTGGCGTGGTTGAGCAGTTCGATAGCCGGTTCATCGAGTCTGTATCGCGTTGGGTAAGGCGACACTGCTGGCGTTTTGTCCTGAGCCGTGGCAATCAATAACCGCGCCTTCTTCACCGCCAACGAGGCTTGCACGGGGCCGATGTAACGCTCCAGCAAGTCGCCCGCCGCCCGGGGCAGATGCTTGATCATGGCTGCGGCGACCACTTGGGCGCCGGGTGCCAGTTGGCCTTGCAGGCGAATCAGTTGTTCTTCCAGCAGGGCCAGGGTTTTCGGTACACGGATCAGAACGCAGTCGAACGGCCCGGCAATGGCTTCGCTGGCGGGTATGCTCGGCACCGCATCAAAGGCCAGGCCGTTGCGCACCAGGTTCTTTTCCAGACCCTGCGTGGCCAGGAACGAATCACCGCTGCTGACCACTCGCACCTTGCCCGCCAGGCTGGCCGCCAGCGCGCCGAAACTGTCATTGAGCACCAATACCCGGGTGTCCGACGCCGGCTGCTGTTCGGCCAGGTGATTGAGCAGGTATTCATCGGCCGCATCGAAAGCTTGCAGCGGTTCGTTCTGCTGTTCGGGCTGGCGGATCAGGTCGAGGCTGGCGAAGGGTGTTTCGAGCAAAGGCATGGGGCGGGGCTCTGGGTAATCTACGGATGTCCCGCTGCCCGAAGGCGTTGGAGCGGGCGGAGCCGTCCGAGTGAACTGCGTCGTGACGGTCTACACGCCATCACTCAGGAAGGACCGCAAATGGTACGTTTTTTTTGCCTGGATTACCCGCAGGTTTTCTCGCGGGCGGGCGCTTTCAGATGGCTCCGGACCGGGCCGCGGCGATGACTGCCGCAATCTTGTTATTGACGCCGAACTTCTCGATAGCCCTGTGCACATGAAAATTGACGGTGCGTTCACTCAAACTGAGAATCCTGGCAATTTCATAGGCCGTCTTGCCATCGGCTGAGAGTTTCAATACTTCGAGTTCCCTCCGTGACAAGGGGGGAGCCTGGGGGCGAGCCGGTTTTTCCGGGTGCATTGCGAGCGCCAGTGCGTGCAAATGGCGGCTGATGAATACCGAGAATCCAAGATGCTCGTACAGCTCATAGGCTGAAATCGGGCAGTGGCTTCTGGCCAGGCTGAGAATACTGCGCAGGCCGGTTTCCTCATCGTGGATCCCCTGGGACCAGCCATGCTGCAAACCTTGTTGCTGCAGCAACTGCCATAGCCATGGCGTCCTGGAAAAAAGCTCTTCGCTCCAGAGAACGGGCAGCGTTGAGTGATTGCAATGCGCTATTACCGGGTCTATTTGCGTGACGTTGTTTTTTTCATATTGAACGTTCCACTCATGGGGAAAATTGTTCAGGTTCACCGTACTGGCGTCGGCTCCGACTGAGTTAGAAGTAACTGAAAATCCACAAAATTTATATCCAAGGTTTCTAACGAAGTTGAGCGCGATTCGATAGGCCGTATTGATCTCTTGCGTGTGCGCCAAATGATTGAGCTGTGACTCCTTCCAAATCTCCATAGTATTTTCTCCATGTGCGTATTGTCCGTTGGCAGTATTGGATCCGAAATGCGGCACGTCACGGAGTGTAGGACAGTTCTTACAGAAATGGTCCGACAATTTTGCTCTTTTGACTGTTGGGAAAGTGTGTTGAAGGTTCTTAGACAATGGAGGTGTTATAAGATGTCGTGTGGCATTTTGTAATCATTGATGTATGTCGCATTTGGTAAACAGTCTTTGGTATGGATTAATGTCACTACAAATTGTCGGTGGTTACGCCGCTTTCTTTGCGGGACACTGGGGCATCTTCGATTGGAGCCTTCCATGTCCGTCAGTGAAGAAAAATTTACCCGTCAGACCCTGCTTGAGGTTCATCCCCTGACCCAGAGCCTGTTTACCTTGCGTGCCACCCGGGACGCAGGGTTTCGGTTTCGGGCGGGGCAGTTTGCCCGATTGGGTGTCACCAAGGCTGACGGCAGCACGGTATGGCGCGCCTACTCCATGGTGTCCTCGCCCTATGACGAGTTCCTCGAGTTCTTTTCAATTGTCGTACCGGGCGGTGAGTTCACCAGCGAGCTCAGCCGCCTGGGGGTTGGCGATGCATTGCTGGTCGACCGCCAGGCGTTCGGTTACCTGACGCTGGACCGTTTTGTCGATGGGCGCGATCTGTGGCTGTTATCCACAGGCACGGGCATCGCGCCGTTCCTGTCGATACTCCAGGACTTCGAAGTCTGGGAGCGATTCGAGCGGATCATCCTGGTCTACAGCGTTCGCGAAGCCCGGGAACTGGCTTATCAGGAGCTGATCGCCGGGCTGGCCCAGCGTGATTATCTGGCAGAGTACGTACACAAACTGCAATTCATCACCACGGTCACTCGTGAGCAGCATCCCGGTTCATTGAACGGGCGGATCACTACGCTGATTGAAAACGGCGAACTGGAGCGCGCGGCGGGTGTTGCGCTGACCCCTGAGCATTCTCGGGTCATGTTGTGTGGCAACCCGCAGATGATCGATGACACGCGCAAACTGCTTAAACAGCGGGACATGCACTTGAGCCTCAGCCGGCGCCCCGGCCAGGTGGCGGTAGAAAATTTCTGGTAAAAAAAACGGCGCCTCGAAGGCGCCGTACTTTTTTGCCAATGCCGTCAAGGCCGGTTGTTCTGGGCCTTGAGCAAGTCGCGGATCTCGCCCAGCAACTCTTCTTCCTTGGTTGGAACCGGCGGCAGGCTAGGGGCCACGGCCTCTTCGCGCTTCAGGCGGTTGATGGCCTTGACGCCCATGAAGATCGCGAAGGCGACAATGACAAAGTCGATGATGGTCTGGAAGAATTTGCCATAAGCCAGGACTACCGCCGGAGTCGCGCCGTCCGCTGCCTTGAGCGTTACGACCAGATCAGTGAAGTCCACGCCACCGATCAGCATCCCGATTGGCGGCATGATCAGGTCACCGACAAACGAGGTAACGATCTTGCCGAAGGCCGCACCGATAATGATGCCGACGGCCATGTCGACCACGTTGCCTTTGACCGCGAAGGCCTTGAACTCATTTAGCACGCCCATAGGTTATTTCCTTGTTACAGATGAGATTGATGAGCGCAGTGTAAATCAGCAAATCGCATTCTGCTCGAATCAACTGCCTGCCGTGCTTGCAGCAATCGACGGCGGGTGATGTTGAAAAACGCACCGATTGATCTCAACTGTGGGGTGGCCAGGCCTTTTGCGGTGTTTTGCATACGACGTTTTTCAGCGATATGGCTTCTATGTGTGAGCGAGCCAGGGTCAAGGGACTATCCCTGGATCGGGACGTTAAGTTAATCGGGTAGTTAGAAGTCGGCGGGTGGAATGTGGACTGTTTGGTTAGTTTCGGGGTTGGCAAGTTGCGTATTTTTCTTGGTTAATAACCGCGCATTATGTAGGTGTATTTGAGGTTGTGTTTTAAATGTGTAAATGAATAAGGTTTGTATAGGTTTTCAAGTTGCGCAATAGAGCTTGTCTCTAGAGTTTGTTGGTTATATTGAACAAAAAACTTATACAAGGCTTGTAAGTGAGTGTGTATCAATCTGTCTGAGTTTAATGAGGCTGTTTGAAGTCACCAAAAGGGTTGCGAAGTATCCGGCCGCACTCGCGCGCTTCAGCTGAGCTATCATCGCGTTTTTTTCCGGGAGTTCCGATGGCCAAGGCCAAGCGCATGTACGGCTGCACCGAGTGCGGCTCAACCTTCCCCAAATGGGCCGGCCAGTGCGGTGAGTGCGGAGCCTGGAACACGCTCACCGAAACCATGGTGGAAAGCGGCGGGGCAGCCGCCCCCAGCGGTCGTACCGGGTGGACCGGCCAGCAGGCGCAGATCAAGACCCTGGCCGAAGTCAGTGTCGAAGAAATTCCGCGCTTCTCCACCGCTTCCAGCGAGCTCGACCGGGTTCTGGGTGGCGGTCTGGTGGATGGCTCGGTGGTGCTGATCGGTGGCGACCCCGGCATCGGCAAGTCGACCATTCTGTTGCAAACCTTGTGCAACCTCGCCAAGAGCATGCCGGCGCTGTACGTCACCGGCGAAGAATCCCAGCAGCAAGTGGCCATGCGTGCGCGGCGCCTGGGGTTGCCCCAGGATCAACTGCGGGTCATGACCGAAACCTGCATCGAAACCATCATTGCCACGGCTCGTCAGGAAAAGCCCAAGGTGATGGTGATCGATTCGATCCAGACGATCTTTACCGAGCAACTGCAATCGGCACCGGGGGGCGTATCCCAGGTGCGTGAAAGCGCGGCGTTGCTGGTGCGTTACGCCAAACAGAGCGGCACAGCGATTTTCCTGGTGGGCCACGTCACCAAGGAAGGCGCGCTGGCTGGCCCTCGGGTGCTGGAACACATGGTCGACACCGTGCTGTATTTCGAAGGCGAGTCCGACGGGCGCCTACGTTTGTTGCGGGCAGTGAAGAACCGTTTCGGTGCGGTCAATGAACTGGGTGTGTTCGGCATGACCGACAAGGGCCTGAAAGAAGTCTCCAACCCCTCGGCGATTTTTCTGACCCGTGCCCAGGAAGAAGTCCCGGGTAGCGTGGTGATGGCAACCTGGGAAGGCACGCGGCCGATGCTGGTGGAGGTTCAGGCGCTGGTGGACGACAGCCACCTGGCCAACCCCCGTCGGGTCACGCTGGGGCTGGATCAGAACCGGCTGGCAATGTTGCTGGCGGTGCTGCACCGCCACGGTGGCATTCCGACCCACGACCAGGACGTGTTTCTCAACGTGGTCGGCGGAGTCAAGGTGCTGGAAACGGCGTCCGACCTGGCATTGATGGCGGCGGTGATGTCCAGTTTGCGCAACCGGCCGTTGCCCCATGATCTGCTGGTATTCGGTGAGGTCGGGCTTTCCGGTGAGGTGCGTCCGGTGCCGAGCGGTCAGGAGCGCTTGAAGGAAGCCGCCAAGCACGGGTTCAAGCGGGCCATCGTGCCCAAGGGCAATGCGCCGAAGGAGGCGCCGGCTGGGTTGCAGATTATTGCTGTTACGCGTCTGGAGCAGGCGTTGGATGCATTGTTCGAATAGTTTCTGGTCAATACACAACCCCGTGGGAGCCCGCGGCTTCTAGATTTCGATCAGCGCACCCAACTCTCGCTCCAGCTCCTGCGGATCAGCGAGATTGAGCTCGATCAATCGCCGCAGGCGTTCGATGGACTCCAGACTGATGTGCAGGCAGACAAAGCCGAGTTGGCCATGGTCGTCGTGGGCCAGTTGCACATCCATGGTGATGTCGGCCTCTTCGCTCAGATGAATGTCGACCAGGAAATCCTGCTGTGGATTGCCCAGCCAGGGATCGGGTCGCTCGATCAGCAAGCCCTTGAGCGACAGGTCGATCAACTTCACCGGCCACGTTGACTCACCCTGGCTCAGCTCGGTTCGGGCATCGAACGCAATACGTTTGAAGCGGCGACGTTCGGCAGGGTGCTCGCTCATGGCGCGATCCTCGGAAATGTACGCTGACTATAGACCCGCATGATCAGAGGCTGCCAGCGCGTGCAGGTGTCTAGACCAATGTCGGGGTATGGTCTTTGCCGTCAGGAGCGCTAAACTCGGGGTGGCTGTCTTTCTTGTCCACTCTGGCTGGAATAATAAAATGAAAAATAATAATAGCCCGCTACGCCATTTGCCTTGGCTGGTGCTGGCAATCGTAGGTGCGTGCGCCCTGGGTGTCGTGGCATTGCGCCGAGGCGAGGCAATCAACGCCTTGTGGATTGTGGTCGCTGCCGTGGCCATCTATCTGGTCGCCTACCGCTACTACAGTCTGTTCATCGCTAACAATGTCATGCAACTCGATGCGCGACGGGCCACTCCCGCTGTGCTCAATAATGACGGTCTGGACTACGTTCCAACCAACAAGCACATTCTTTTTGGTCACCACTTTGCGGCCATCGCTGGCGCGGGACCTCTGGTCGGCCCGGTATTGGCGGCGCAGATGGGCTACCTGCCCGGCACGCTGTGGCTGATCGCCGGCGTGGTGCTGGCCGGTGCCGTTCAGGACTTCATGGTCCTGTTCATGTCCACCCGCCGCAACGGGCGTTCCCTGGGGGACATGGTCCGTGAGGAAATGGGCCGCATCCCCGGCACCATCGCGCTGTTCGGCTGCTTCCTGATCATGATCATCATCCTCGCGGTGCTGGCACTGATCGTGGTCAAAGCCCTGGCCGAAAGCCCTTGGGGGATTTTCACGGTGATGGCGACCATCCCGATCGCGATGTTCATGGGCATCTACATGCGCTACATCCGCCCGGGTCGTATCGGTGAGGTCTCGGTGATCGGCGTATTGCTGCTGCTGGGTTCGATCTGGCTCGGCGGGCAGATTGCCGCGGATCCGGTGTGGGCCAAGGCGTTCAGCTTTACCGGTATCCAGATCACCTGGATGCTGATCGGCTACGGTTTTGTCGCGGCGGTACTGCCGGTGTGGCTGATCCTGGCACCGCGTGACTATCTGTCGACCTTCCTGAAAATCGGCACCATCGTCGCCCTGGCCATCGGCATCCTGGTGACCATGCCCGAGCTGAAAATGCCGGCCCTGACCCAGTTTGTCGACGGCACTGGCCCGGTATGGAAGGGCGGTCTGTTCCCGTTCCTGTTCATCACCATCGCTTGTGGTGCGGTATCCGGTTTCCACGCGCTGATTTCCTCCGGCACTACGCCGAAGCTGCTGGATAACGAAACCAACGCCCGCTACATCGGCTACGGCGGCATGCTGATGGAATCGTTCGTGGCGATCATGGCCATGGTTGCCGCTTCAGTGATCGAGCCTGGCGTGTACTTCGCCATGAACAGCCCGGCGGCCGTGGTCGGCGGTGATGTGGTGGCCGTTGCGACAGCCGTCAGCAACTGGGGCTTTGCGATTACCCCGGAAGCCCTGCAAGCGGTGGCCCACGATATTGGTGAAACCACCATCCTGGCCCGTGCCGGTGGTGCGCCGACCCTGGCGGTCGGTATCGCGCAGATCCTGCACAGTGTTCTGCCGGGCGAGAACACCATGGCGTTCTGGTACCACTTCGCGATCCTGTTCGAAGCGCTGTTCATCCTGACTGCCGTGGATGCCGGCACCCGTGCCGGGCGTTTCATGCTGCAGGACTTGCTCGGCTCCTTCGTTCCGGCGCTCAAGCGCACCGAATCCTGGACCGCCAACCTGATCGCCACCGCCGGTTGCGTGGCCATGTGGGGCTGGTTGCTGTACCAGGGCGTGATCGATCCGTTGGGTGGCATCAATACCCTGTGGCCACTGTTCGGTATCTCCAATCAGATGCTGGCCGGTATCGCGCTGATGCTCGGCACCGTCGTGCTGATCAAGATGAAACGCCAGCGTTATGTCTGGGTCACCATGTTGCCAGCCGTATGGCTGTTGATCTGCACCACGACAGCGGGCTTCATCAAGCTGTTCGATGCCAACCCGGCGATCGGCTTCCTGGCCCTGGCGAAGAAATACAGCGATGCCCTGGCCAACGGCCAGATCCTCGCCCCGGCCAAGGACATCACCCAGATGCAGCACGTGATCTTCAACGCCTACACCAACGCAACGCTGACCGCGCTGTTCCTGTTCGTGGTGTTCAGCATCCTGTTCTATGCACTCAAGGTCGGTATTGCCGCCTGGGGTAAAAAAGAGCGTACGGATAAAGAGTCGCCATTCCAGGCGCTGCCGGATGCGTAACCAGAGGATTGCAGCATGTTCAATGACTTGAGTCGCCTCGGTAAATACCTCGGACAGGCCGCGCGCCTGATGGTCGGGATGCCCGACTACGACAACTATGTCGAGCATATGCAGACCAAGCACCCGGATAAACCGGTGATGAGCTATGAGATGTTCTTTCGGGAGCGTCAGGAAGCCCGTTACGGTGGCAAGGGTGGGCCGAAGTGCTGTTGATCCGGATTGCGGGTTAACAGCAAAACCTGTGGGAGCGAGCCTGCTCGCGAAAGCGGTGTCCCAGTCAGCCTATTTGTTGAAGCTGACGGCCCCTTCGCGAGCAGGCTCGCTCCCACATTTGTTTTGTGTTGTTTATCAGTTTTGTGAAACAGGAGATCAATTTTGTCCTCTCCCATCCCCGTAACAATCCTCAGCGGCTTCCTCGGCGCCGGCAAGACTACCCTGTTGCGTCACCTGCTCAAGGCCGAGCACGGTCTGAAAATTGCCGTGATCGAGAATGAATTCAGCGATGCCGGTATCGATACCCAGTTGTTGGGCGATGAGCCGGTACAAGTGATGACGCTGTCCAACGGCTGCGTCTGCTGCACCATCCACACCGACCTGACTAAAGCGCTTTATCTGTTGCTCGAGCGTCTGGACCGGGGCGACATCGCCTTCGACCGCCTGGTGATCGAATGCACCGGCCTGGCTGATCCGGCACCGGTGGCGCAAACCTTTTTCATCGACGAAGAGTTGCGTGAGCGCTATATCCTCGACGGCATCATTACCCTGGTCGACGCGGCACATGCAGACCTGCACCTGACCCAGACTATCGCCCAGGCGCAGGTCGGATTCGCCGACCGCTTGCTGGTGAGCAAGCGCGACCTGGTGGACGAACCGACCTTCACCGCGTTGAGCGAACGCCTGACCCGCATCAACCGGCGTGCGCCGATCCGCATGGTTGACCACGGCAAGATCGACCTGGCCGAGTTGCTAGATGTGCGCGGTTTCAACCTCAACGCCGACCTCGGTGGCGGCGTGAGTTTGCGCCCGGTCAGCCAGGCAGCTCCGTCTATCGACCGCATTTCCAGTCTGGTGCTGCGCACTGAAAAACCGCTGGATATCGACAAGCTCAGCGAGTTCATGAACGAACTGCTGGAGGAGCATGGCAAGCAGTTGCTGCGCTACAAAGGCGTGTTGAACATTCTTGGTGAATCCCGTCGCATGGTGTTTCAGGGGGTGCTGAAGCTTTATGGTTTTGACTGGGATACCGAGTGGGCGGAAGACGACGTGCGCGAAAGCGTGATCGTGTTCATTGCCGATGACTTGCCGGAAAAAAAGATCCGCGAGGGGTTTGCGCGGGTGGCTGCGCAGTAACGTCAAAAATTGCAGTGAGCCCTGAGCCGCCATCGCGAGCAGGCACGCCCCACACTTGAAGTGCAGTTCCCTGTGGGGGCGAGCCTGCTCCGGGCGGCGTTCCGCCGAAAGCGGACTAACCTGCGGCACAGTTTTGGCCCAGTACCGATGCAGGACTCAGCAACAAATCTTCCAGGTAATCCAGATGCCGGTTGAGCGCGACTTGGGCCTTCGCGGCATCGCCTCGCTCCAGCGCATCCAGAATCTCCGTGTGCTCCACGCAATATTCCTTCTGCTGCAGATCAAACTGCGCAATCGCCAAGGAAGTCAGCGGTACCAGGCTCTCAAGGAAATGCGCTAGCGGTGCATTCCCCGCCATTTGTGCCAACTGCAGATGAAACTCTCCCGACAAGCGAATCGCCCGGCCACGCTCGGTGCACTGATGCTCGTTATCGACCAGTGTCCGCAGGCGCTTCAAGTCTTGCGCGCAGGGTCGCTGACACGCCAGCCGCACCAGCATGATCTCGGCCAGACGCCGGGCGTGCAGTGTCTGCCGGGTCTGCTCCGCATCAAGCTCGGCGACACGGGGACGATGGTTGACCCGAAGGATGATGATCTGCTGGTGGGACAGCCGCGTCAGCACATCACGCATGTCGCTGCGCCTTGCACCGAACATCTGCGCCAGGCTTTCTTCGGTAAAGCGACTGGCCGAATGGATGCGCTGTTCGAAAATGGCATCGAGGACACGCGAATACAGATCATCCACCGACGGGCGGACGGGCAGGGTGGCGAGCGTTTGTGGCGAGGCGAAGCTGTTCATGGCCAATCTCCAGTTCGAAGAGGTTTCAACTGCCGAGGTTGTCTTCCGGGATGTTCAGTTCGATGCCCATGCGCTGGCCTTCGCACAAAATGTGCCGGCGCATCTCGGCGCTGGCCTGGGCGCTGTTCTTGTTGCGGATCGCGCGCACCACGGCTTCGTTTTCTTCAAGGCGTTCAGCCAGATGCTCCGGGGAGTTGCGCAACACTTCGGCGCTTTGCTTGAGGGCATTGCTGGTTTGCTGGACCACGCTCTGGAAGATCGGGTTCGACGTCAGCGTGAACAGCTCTTCGTGGAACGCGATGTAGGCGCTTACGCCAGCTTCACTGTCATTGGCCTCCAGGGCTTCGCGCATGTCCATCAGGGTCAGGCGCAGTTGCCCGACCTCCTTGCTGCTGATGGACTGCGCCACGAGGCCGACGATGAACGGTTCGAGCGTGTAGCGCAGTTGCAGCACGTCTTCCAGGCTCGCTGCGGCCACTGCACTGTCATGCGCCTGGTTGTCAGCGAGATTGGCTTCGAGCACCACCACGCCTTTGCCCGGCATCGAACGCACCAGGCCAAGGGTTTCCAGGACGATGACGGCTTCACGCAGGCTCGGGCGGCTGATACCCAGCTGTTCGGCCAGTTCACGTTGCCCCGGCAGCATTTCGCCGGAGCGCCACTGACCTCGGGCCAAGGCGGCCCGTAGTTTTTCCACGACTGAAGTTACGACGGTCGACGAGGTAATCACTGTTCGCTCCATGAGCATTTAAAAGTGGTGAAGATGTGCCGGCCAAGGCGAGGCCGGCACACCGTTGATTCAGAATTCCTGCTGATGTGCCGGTGCAATCGGTTTTCTTGGCTGGAAGGTATAACCCGCCTGGCCCGAAAGTACCTTGTTCGCCCGCTGCACATCGATGTCCTTTTCCCATCGCGCGATGGCGACGGTCGCCACGCAGTTACCGATCAGGTTGGTCAGCGCCCGGCCGATCCCCATGAACCAGTCCACGGCCAGCACCAGCACCAGGCCCACCACCGGAATGGCCGGAATGGCTGTCAGGGTGGCCGCCAGAATCACCAGCGCCGAGCCCGGAATACCGTGGGCCCCCTTGGAGGTGATCAACGATACCAACAGAATCGTCAGCAGGTCGGTCATTGCCAGCGGCGTGCCGGTGGCATTGGCGATGAACACGATGGCCAGGGTCAGGTAGATCGAGAAACCGTCGAGGTTGAACGAGTAACCCGTTGGAATCACCAGCCCGACCGTCGAACTGCCGATGCCCAAGTGCTCAAGCTTGCGCATGATTTGAGGCAGCACAGCGTCGGACGAAGCGGTGCCCATGACGATCAGCAGTTCTTCGCGCAGGTACTTGAGCAACGGCCACATCTTCAAGCCGGAGAGGCGCATCACCAGGCCGAGAATCAGCGTCACGAAAGCCACGCAGGTCAGGTAGAACAGGCCGACCAGGCTGCCCAGGTGTTGCAGCGAGTCCAGGCCATACTTGCTGGTGGTGAAGGCGATCGCACCGAACACACCGATCGGCGCCAGGCGCACGATCATGCCCATGATGCGGAAAATCACGTGGCTGAGTTCATTGATCAGCCGCGAAATGCCCGATGCCGCCTCGCCCACCAGATTCAGCGCACTGCCGAACAGCACAGAGAACAGGAGGACTTGCAGGATGTTGTTATCGGCAAAGGCACCGATCACCGACGTCGGAATCAGGTCCATCAGGAACTGTGTGGTGGTGTGCATGTGCTGGCCGCGCTGGGCAATGTCGCCCATGTCGGCTGCGGAAAGCTGCTCCAGGTGAATGTTCGCGCCGCTGCCGATACCGGTGCTGAAGGCAAACACCAGACCGATCACCAGAGCGATGGTGGTCAGGATTTCAAAGTAGATCACCGATTTTAGGCCGATACGGCCGACCTTCTTCAGGTCGCCGGCACCGCTGATGCCGCTGACCACTACGCAAAATACAATCAAGCCAATGAGCATTTTGATCAGCTTGATAAAACCGTCACCGAGCGGTTTGAGCTGAGCGGAGTATTCGGGAAGGGTCAGCCCACAGACGATGCCGAGCACCAGTCCGAGAACCACTTGGAGGAAGATTGAACGCGAGCACCATCTGAGCATGGGAGGAATCCTGGTCGGTGTCCTGGCTGCCGTGTGCGGAGCACATCAGATTCAGGACTTAATTATTGTGGTCTTACCGGTATGTCCAGTGCAGGCGCAGTCTAGGCGCTATTTTTGGGTGTTCGCAAGTAAAAATTAGAGAATTGGCATGACCGGTCTTACCAGTTGGTGAGTGAGCCCGGTTTAGAGCCTTTCCCCCGACTGAATAAAAAACGGGCGAAAAAAAACCGGCCATCTCTGGCCGGTTTTTATAGCTACGGTTTAACGGGCTGATTAAGCGCCGTACACCGGCAGCTTCTTGCAGATGGCCTTGACCTTCTCACGAACGGCATCGATCACCGCTTCGTTGTTCAGGTCAGCCAGGATGTCGCAGATCCAGCCGGCCAGTTCCTTGCACTCTGCTTCCTTGAAGCCACGAGTGGTCACAGCCGGGGTGCCGAAGCGCAGGCCGGAGGTGACGAACGGGGAACGTGGATCGTTTGGCACGGAGTTCTTGTTCACGGTGATGAACGCTTTGCCCAGCGCGGCATCGGCGTCTTTACCGGAGATTTCCTGCTTGATCAGCGACAGCAGGAACAGGTGGTTCTGAGTACCACCGGAAACCACGTCGAAACCGCGCTCGATGAACACGCTGGCCATGGCCTGGGCGTTCTTCACCACTTGCTGCTGGTAAACCTTGAACTCAGGCTGCAGCGCTTCCTTGAAACAGATCGCCTTGGCCGCGATCACGTGCTCCAGAGGACCACCCTGAGCGCCCGGGAATACGGCGGAGTTCAGCTTCTTCTCGATATCGGCGTTGGCGCGAGCCAGGATCAGGCCACCACGTGGACCGCGCAGGGTCTTGTGGGTGGTGGTGGTCACGACGTCAGCGAATGGAACCGGGTTCGGGTAGACGCCAGCGGCGACCAGACCGGCCACGTGGGCCATGTCGACGAACAGGTAGGCACCTACTTTGTCGGCGATTGCACGGAAGCGCGGGAAGTCGAGGATCTGCGAGTAGGCAGAGAAACCGGCCACGATCATTTTCGGCTTGTGCTCAACGGCCAGGCGCTCGACTTCGTCGTAGTCGATCAGGCCGTTGGCGTCGATGCCGTACTGGATGGCGTTGTACAGCTTGCCCGAAGACGAAACGCTGGCACCGTGGGTCAGGTGACCGCCGTGGGCCAGGCTCATGCCCAGGATGGTGTCGCCGGCCGACAGCAGGGCCAGGTAAACGGCGCTGTTGGCTTGCGAACCGGCGTGCGGCTGAACGTTGGCGTAGTCGGCGCCGAACAGCTCTTTGGCGCGGTCGATAGCCAGCTGCTCGACGATGTCTACGTACTCGCAACCACCGTAGTAGCGCTTGCCCGGGTAACCTTCGGCGTACTTGTTGGTCAGTACCGAGCCTTGGGCTTCCATCACAGCAGGGCTGGTGTAGTTTTCCGAAGCGATCAGCTCAATGTGCTCTTCCTGGCGCTGAGCTTCTTGCTCCATGGCGGCAAAGAGATCGGCGTCGTACTTGGCAATAGTCAAATCACGGCTGAACATGGCGGTCCTCAAGGATCGGGGGCGGAAAAGGGGGGCATTCTAACCCAATGGGTTTTAGATGGCATATGAAACGGCATCATGTCGCAGACAAGTGGCATTCACGGTGCGCGGCTGAATATTCGGACACAAATTATCCCTGAAGCATGGAGTCGCATTGGGCATCCTTGTTTTTTGCGGGGCACACTTTGTTCTGGAAGCCTGGATAAAGACTTGAGCTGACGAACGTCTTGCCCCTGAACGCTGGACAGGAGGCCGATGGATGATGCCCGTAACCGATCTGATGCCCACCACGCCCGTTTCTGCGCAGGCTTGCCCATTTCGTCGGATAGCCCTTGTATGGGCCATCCTGTTGGCTTGCATGGTGCCCGGCACGACGTACGCCCTGGCCAATGATCCTGTGCTGCTGGACAGTCCCGCCGGGCAGTTTGCAATCGATCCGGACACGCTGGCCATTTCCCTCACGACTTCACAGGGCAAACGCCTGGCGCTGGCGTCCCCGGCGTTCAGCGGTAGCAGGGTCGAGCGGCTGTCGGATCACGAATGGCAAGTGGCGGCAGGTACGGCCCGGTACAAGGTCGCGGCCAATATCGAGTTCGGTGCCTTACGGGTGTCAGTCCGGTCGCAAGGTCCATCGGTGTTGAACTGGCCACGGACCGCGGATCCCGGGGCCATCAAGGCTTATGCATTTCCTTTTGGCGAGGGCAGTTATGTGCCGGCGGACGACCCCGGGTGGATTGACTGGATGGTGCGTCGTTACGAGCCGGAAAGTGTGCTGAGTATTCTTTCCATGCCGTTCTGGACGGAGTTGCGAGAGGGGCTTTCCGTGACCTGGCTGTTGGAAACACCCCTGGATACAACGTTTGATGTCGAACGCAGGGAAGATCGGGCACGACCTGGTTTTACTCACCGCTTCTCCTCTCTATCTCCCGATGCCGCTTATACCCTGCGTATTGTGCCCGGTCCGCAGGACCCGTTGGCCGGGGCGCGTGGATACCGGCAGTGGCTGCAAGCAAGCGGCCAGTTTGTCTCCTTGAACGACAAGATCGCTACGACGCCCGAAGTCGCCCGGTTAGGAGGGGCATCTCATATCTATCTGTGGGGCAGCGATCCGCTGAAAGTTGCGGACATCGTTCAATGGAGAGCGTTTCTGGAACAGTTTCGGCGCCAGCGAGGCGATGACACGCAACTGGCGGGCCGTCTGTGGAAGGTGCTTGATGATGAAAAGCGCAAAACCGTCGAGAAGGCGTTCAAGGCGGCAGCCAGGAACCCGGGTGATATCGAGCCGTGGCTGAAAAGAGAGGTGATTCGAGCGCTCAACGCGGCACTGTTGAAGGTGATTGCCCGTCCCGAAGTGACACCGCTGCCGGGCGGGCATGACCCTGGCGGTGAAGTGGCGTGGGCACGGGATATGAGCGTCGCCATGGAACAGGCCTTCGGTCCGCTGTTGGCTCCCGCCCGAGGTTGGGGAGGCGGTCTCTCGACCGACTTGGTCAGCGCGCTGCAATCGGCAGGTTTGCGCCGTGCCTGGCTGGGCGTCAGTCAGTGGCGAACGGCGCTTTGGCATCCTGAAGCCATTGAACAGGCCAAGGCGGCGGGTTACCTGGTCGGCGTCTATGACAGCTATGGCAGCGCTCACCCCTCGAACCTTGCGGCAACCTGGTCTACCGCGCAGATGGGCGATGAATTGGCGAATGCCGGTTACCGGGATCAAAACGGCCAACCCGCCACCGGTTTTGCCGGACGGGGGGTGTATGTCAGCGCTCGTGCAGCCCATGACTATGCTCGAAAACGCATCGATGCGATTGCACAAAACGCTGGGCTCAACAGCTATTTCCTGGATGTGGATGGCGCCGGCCCACCGCGTGAGGACCATACGCCCGGGCGCGAGACCAGTGAGTCGCAGGACAGTCAGAGCGTGCGCCAGAGGCTGGCTTATCCTGCCCGGGCATTTGGCCTGGTGACCGGGACGGAAGGCGGGTTGTCCTGGTACGCCCCTCAGTTCGCGTTTGCCCAGGGCATGACGACGCAGCCCTTCGCCTGGATGGATCCTGACATGAAGGATTCACGCTCGCCGTACTATCGAGGCCGTTACTGGCCCGACGAAACGCCCAGTCTTTACTTCAAGCCTGTACCGCTCAAGTCTTCGATCGCCCGTTATGTGCGCTCGCCATGGTTTCGCCTGCCGCTTTATCAGATCGCCTTGCATGACAGCGTCGTGACAACCCATCACTGGGAGTACGGCTCATTGAAATTCAGCAATGAGTGGGAGGCGACGGCGCTCCTGCAGCTGTTGTACATGGTGCCACCGCTTTATCACCTGGCCGATGAAGTGCTCGATCGCGATCTGCCGGTGATCGCGGCCTATGACCGAATCTTCCGCCCGCTGCACGAGCGGCTGTTCAACGTGGCGATGGTGGATTTCAAGGTGTTGTCGACAGATCGCGCGCTCCAGCAATCAAGCTTTGCCAATGGAACGCGCATCACCGTGAACTTCAGCAGCGAGCCGATGGTGGCACAAGGTACGACGGTGCCTGCGCTGGCTGCGCGTGTCGAAGAACCTGACCAGCCTGTGCGAGTGCATGAGATGAGTACGGTGTTCAAGGCACGTTGAGACGGCAGTGGTCAATCAAACATGAACAATGCATCGTTACTGTATTGGGCCTCGAACCGATTGGCCGGCATCGGTCGACCGAACAGATAACCCTGTACCTCGTCGCAACCGTGCTCCCTCAGGAAATCCAGCTGCTCTTGGGTTTCCACGCCTTCGGCGATCACCGCCAGGTTCAGGCTGTGGGCCATGGCAATGATTGCCCGGGCAATCTGTGCATCCTGCTCGCCGCTGGGCAGGCCATCGACAAAGGTGCGGTCGATCTTCAGAACATCGATCGGGAATTGCTTGAGGTAGTTGAGCGATGAGTAACCGGTACCGAAATCGTCGACCGCAATGCTCAGGCCGAGGTTTTTCAGGCCGTCGAGGATCTGCATCGCCTCGCTGACTTCACGCATCAGGATACTTTCGGTCAGCTCCAGTTCCAGGCACGCCGGTGGCAGGCCGGTTTCCTTGAGGATGGTGGCGATTCGCGTACCGAGTTGGCCGTCGGAGAACTGCCGCGCCGAGATGTTCACCGACACCTTCGGCACCCGCACCCTGGCCTGATGCCAGGCCTTGAGTTGGCGGCAGGCTTCGCTGATCACCCAGTCGCCGACATCCACCACCAGCCCGAGCTCCTCGAGCACCGGAATGAAATCCCCCGGCGGCACCAGCCCGCGGCGTGGATGACGCCAGCGCAACAGCGCCTCGGCACCGGTCAGGCGCTTGCCGTCACCGCTGAACTGCGGCTGGTAATACAGCACGAATTCGTTCTGTTCCAGGGCATGGCGCAAGTCGCTTTCCAGCTCCAGACGTTCCAGCGCACTGGCGTTCATGTCCGCCTGATAGAACTGGAAGTTGTTCTTGCCACGCTCCTTGGCGTGGTACATCGCGGTGTCGGCGTTCTTCATCAGCTGGCTGAGTTCGTTGCCGTCCTGTGGACTCAGGGCGATGCCGATACTGGCCGTGACGAAGAACTCGCGGCCTTCGAGCACGAAGGGTTTCACCAGGCTGGCGAGAATCTGTTCGGCCACATGGATCGCCCGGTTCAGGGCGATTTCACGGTTGGCTCGCGGTTGCAGGAGCAAAGTGAATTCGTCACCGCCCATGCGCGCCACGGTGTCGTCATCGGCGACGCAACCGAGCAGGCGCGTGGCCATTTCCTTGAGCATGCGGTCGCCGGCGGCGTGGCCCAGGGAGTCGTTGATCGGCTTGAAACGGTCGAGGTCGAGGAACATCAGCACCACCCACGACTTCTGCCGCTCGGCCGATTGCAGTGCCGTGTACAGGCGATCCTGGAACAGCGAACGGTTGGGCAGGTGGGTCAGGGCGTCGTAGTAGGCGAGGCGGTGAATCCGCTGCTCGCTGGCCTTGCGCTCGCTGATGTCGCTGAAGAAACACACATAGCTGGCCAGGTCGCCTTCATCGTCGAGCACGGCGGTGATCCCGACCCAGGCCGGGTAATGCTCGCCATTACGGCGCTTGAGCCAGACTTCGCCCTCCCAGGTACTGTGCTGGCCCAATTGCTTGAGCACGTAACGCAGATGGGCTTCCTGCTGGTCGTCGACCGTCAGCATGTTCGGCAGCTGGTCGAGGACCTGCTCCACGGCATAACCGCTGACACGACTGAAGGCTTCGTTGGCCTGGACGATGTAGCCGGCCGGGTCGGTGATCAGGATCGCCGAGGTCGAGTGTTCGAATACCGTGGCCGCCATGCGCAGGTCTTTTTCGGCCCGGCGTTGCTGGCTGATGTCGCGGCCGACGCCGAGCACGCCTTCGAAGGTGCCGTGTTCGTCCCAGACCAATACCAGGCGCAGTTCGATCGGGATCTTGCGCCCGTCGGCCCGCAGGCAATCGAACAGGAACAGTTGGGTTTGCACCTGGCTGCGCAACAGCGCCAGTTGGTCCGGCTGATCCAGCGCTTTGCTGACCCGGTCCATCAGGTGGTAGATGCCGGTCAGTTGTTGCGGGTTGGCGATGGTCGATTGCCAGCCGTTCTGGAAAATCCACTCGACGCCGTAACCCAGCACCGCTTGCACCGAGGGGCTGACGTAATTGAGGTTAAGGCGGCTGTCGGTGGAGAAGATCACGTCACTGATGCTTTCGGCGAGCATCCGGTAGCGCTGCTCGCTGTCGCGCAGGGATTCGCTGGCTTCGATCTGGTCGGTGATGTCCTTGGCCACGCCGATGATCCGCGTGACCTGGTCTTCCTTGTCCCGCGCCAGCGCCTGCTCGCGAATCTCGAAGCGTCGCCACTGGCCGTCCCGATGGCGGAAGCGCAATTGGCACTGCATCAACTGGCGATAACCGGCCTGGCGCTGGATCTGGCGGGAGCGGTGGTAATAGTCGGCGTCTTCGGGATGCAGGAGGATTTCCCAGAAGTATTCGCCCATCTGGTGCAGTTCGGTGCGGTTGTAACCCAGGGTCTGGCCCAGATGGTGGTTGCTGTAGATCATCCGCTGGCTGATCACATCCTGCACATACAGGTGATCTGGCACGGTGCGCACCACGTCCGACCAGAACCCTTCGCGCTCCTGCAGCGACAGTTCGATGAGCTTGCGGCTGGTGATGTCGGTGATGCTCAGGATCACCGCTTTATAGTCGTCCTGGGTTTGCGGCAGGCGCAGCACCAGCCACAGGTGCTGGTCGCGGCCGCTGGCGTCCTGGAGCTTGATTTCCAGTTCAAGCTGTTGCTGCCGGTTGAGCATCGCGTCGAGCACCTGGTTGCCGATGGCGGTGCCGTCCTGTGGGTTTCCGTCGATCAGCAGTTTCCAGGCTTTGTCGGCGCTATCGACATTAAGCAGTTGCAGCGCAACCTGGTTGACCTCGGTGATCCGCAGTTCCTTGAGCAATGGCCGTCGTTGCTCCGGGATCGCCAGCCACGCTTGCAGTTGCTCGCTGCCCTGCAGTTGCGCCTTGTCGAAAAAGACCTTGAGCCCGGACATGTCGAGGACGCACAAGGCCACGCCGGTGCCTTCGAAAATGTCCTGGTAACGCCGGCGGCCTTCATTCAACTGGCGCTGACGCCGGCGCATGTTCAGCAAGGCGAGGAACGGCAGCATGGAAAACGCCAGGCCCAGCAGGCATTTGCCGATGAACGCCGGCAGCAGCTCTTCCAGTACGCGCTGACGGTCAAACAGACCGCGCAGTTGCCAATCGCTGCTGCTCAGCGGGACGGTCAGCACGCTGTTGGCGACATCGTCCGCGGTCAACGTTCCCGGATTGACCGAGGGCAGCGCTTCGTCGCGGCTGATGATCTGATGATTGATGCGGTTCTCCACCAGCCACAACGGGCGGCCGCCGGCCTCGCCTTGTTTGGTCAGGGACGAAAAGAAGGTGGGTGTCAGGCGCAAGACCCAATAACCTCGGGAACTGCCGCTGGCCTGGTGCAACAGTAAGTGCACCACGGAACCGTCGGTGGCATTGCTGAAATAGTGCGCCTGTGCGTGGCTGCGGCGTACCAGTTCACCCAGGTAGTCGCTGTCATCGCTGTCGGGAGCGCTGTCACTGATGACTCTTCCCGAGGGGCTGAGCAACGCCAGGCTGCGCAGATCAGGCAGCGATTGTTGCAGTTTGCGCAACAGGGCCTGCAATTCATCGGCGTCCTGCGGTTGCTCGACGATCGGCAGCAGGTTGAGGGCGATCTGCGCATTGAGCGCCATGTTCAGGCTGACCTGCGCGGCCAGATCGGCGGTGTAGTCGATGGTGTACTGGCGCTGGTTCTTCTGGGTTTCCCGCAACTGGTCGAGCAACTGCCAGAACAGCAGGGCCAACAGCAATAATACGAGTGTCGCCAAGGTGCCCTTCAAGGTCCCGCGCAGGGGGGAGCCGGGCGCTGTGGCCGGCGCACTGGAAGTCAGAGGCGGAGGGACAATGGACAAGCTGTAATCCTGCGGTTTGGCTGGACTGGCGCGACGTGCACTATAAGCCGGACGCCCGAAGGGCGGCTAGCATGCCTTGAGTTGTGGCGAAGTGCCAGCCCCTGTCCGTCGGCTGGACTGCCATCTGTCATTAAGGTAGCTTTGCCGGTTACGCGGGAGCGTTCCAGCTCCTAGACTCAGACTTTTTCAGCGTCGCCTCTTACGGACGACGCGCACGGTCTGGCCGGGCATTGCCTGCGCTCCAATCATTCATCAGTCACTGACCCTAGGTTCTCCATGGCTCAATACGTATTCACCATGCATCGGCTGGGCAAAGTTGTTCCGCCGAAGCGGGAAATCCTGAAAAACATTTCTCTGTCGTTCTTCCCTGGCGCCAAGATCGGCGTACTTGGCCTCAACGGTTCGGGTAAGTCCACGCTGCTGAAAATCATGGCCGGCGTCGACACCGAGTTCGAAGGCGAAGCCCGTCCGATGCCAGAGCTGAACATCGGCTACCTGCCACAGGAACCGATTCTGGACCCGACCAAAACCGTGCGTGAAGTGGTTGAGGAAGCGGTCAGCGTCATCAAGAACGCTCAGGCACGTCTGGACGAGGTCTACGCCGCGTACGCCGAACCGGATGCCGACTTCGACAAGCTGGCGGCTGAACAGGCCAAGCTCGAAGCTATCCTGCAAGCCGGCGACGGTCACAACCTTGAGCGTCAACTGGAAGTCGCCGCCGATGCGCTGCGTCTGCCAGCCTGGGATGCCAAGGTCGAAGTTCTGTCCGGTGGTGAAAAGCGTCGTGTGGCCCTGTGCCGCCTGCTGCTGTCCGCTCCGGACATGCTGCTGCTCGACGAACCGACCAACCACCTGGACGCCGATTCCGTTGCGTGGCTTGAGCACTTCCTGCACGACTTCCCGGGCACCGTGGTCGCGATCACGCACGACCGTTACTTCCTGGACAACGTTGCCGGCTGGATCCTGGAACTCGACCGCGGCGCGGGCATTCCTTACGAGGGCAACTATTCGGGTTGGCTGGAAGCCAAGTCCGATCGTCTGGCTGCCGAATCCAAGCAGCAGTCGGCCCACGAAAAAGCCATGAAGGAAGAACTGGAGTGGGTGCGCAAAGGCGCCAAGGCCCGCCAGTCCAAATCCAAGGCTCGTCTGCAACGCTTCGAAGAAATGCAGTCGCAGGAATTCCAGAAGCGCAGCGAAACCAACGAGATCTATATCCCGGCCGGTCCGCGCCTGGGCGACAAGGTCATCGAATTCAAGAACGTCACCAAGGGCTATGGCGACCGCGTGCTGATCGACAACCTGTCGTTCTCCATGCCTAAAGGCGCCATCGTCGGCGTGATCGGCGGTAACGGTGCCGGTAAATCGACCCTGTTCCGCATGCTGATGGGCAAGGAAACGCCGGATTCTGGCAGCATCGAAGTCGGTGAAACCGTGCAGTTGGCTTGCGTTGACCAGAGCCGCGAAGACCTGGACGGCAGCAAGACCGTGTTCCAGCAGATCTCCGACGGTTCCGACCAGATCCGCATCGGCAACTACGAGATCCCGTCGCGTACCTACGTCGGTCGCTTCAACTTCAAGGGCGGCGATCAGCAGAAGTTCGTCAAGGACCTGTCCGGTGGTGAGCGCGGTCGCTTGCACCTGGCCCTGACCCTGAAGGAGGGCGGCAACGTCCTGCTGCTCGACGAACCGTCCAACGACCTCGACGTTGAAACCCTGCGTTCCCTGGAAGAGGCCCTGCTGGACTTCCCGGGCGCCGCCATTGTGATCTCCCACGACCGGTGGTTCCTTGACCGCGTCGCGACTCACATCCTGGCGTACGAAGACGACTCGCAAGCGGTGTTCTTCGAAGGCAACTACACCGAGTACGAAGCCGACCGTAAAAAGCGTCTCGGCGAAGCGGCTGCCCAGCCGCATCGTGTACGCCACAAGAAGCTGGCCTGATTTCAGGTTGGTTGCATAAAGAGCGGAGCCTTCGGGCTCCGTTTTTTTTGCCTGTGTTTTTTCAATGACACCGAGCCGCGCCATTCGCGAGCAAGCCCGCTCCCACAGGGTTTTGTGAAAGGCACAAATCTCAATTCAGAAGAAGATCCCCTGTGGGAGCGGGCTTGCTCGCGAAGGCGGTGTTCCTGATGGTGCATTGCTCGAATGGTGAATCCCTATTCAGGTGCAGAATGAGTCCAAAAAGCGGACTTATTTATATCCTGTGCACCATTTAATTTCATAAGTGCGACATTTTGCGCTGTTCCTGTGCGCGATTCGTTTGTTACAGTCCGGCCCAATCTCCTCCAACGACAACAAATTTGCCGAGACTTTTTCATGATCGAATCCGTCGAATCCTTCCTTGCGCGCCTGAAAAAACGCGACCCGGATCAACCCGAGTTTCACCAGGCTGTCGAAGAAGTCCTGCGTACCCTGTGGCCGTTTCTTGAAGCCAATCCGCATTACCTGACCTCCGGCATCCTGGAGCGCATCTGCGAGCCGGAGCGTGCGGTGGTGTTTCGCGTGTCGTGGGTCGACGATCAGGGCAAGGTCCAGGTCAATCGTGGTTTCCGCATCCAGATGAACAGCGCAATCGGCCCGTACAAGGGTGGCCTGCGTTTCCACCCGTCGGTGAACATGGGCGTCCTGAAGTTCCTCGCCTTCGAGCAGACCTTCAAAAACTCCCTGACTTCATTGCCCATGGGCGGCGGCAAGGGCGGGTCGGACTTCGATCCGAAGGGTAAGAGCGACGCGGAAGTCATGCGTTTCTGCCAGGCCTTCATGAGCGAGTTGTACCGCCACATCGGTGCTGACGTTGACGTGCCGGCCGGGGACATCGGTGTCGGTGCGCGGGAAATCGGTTTCCTGTTCGGCCAGTACAAGCGCCTGAGCAACCAGTTCACCAGCGTGCTGACCGGCAAAGGCCCGAGCTACGGCGGTAGCCTGATTCGCCCGGAAGCCACCGGTTTCGGTTGCGTGTACTTCGCCGAAGAAATGCTCAAGCGTCGCGGTCTGGCCGTGGAGGGTAAACGCGTAGCGATCTCCGGCTCCGGCAACGTCGCGCAATACGCGGCGCGCAAGGTCATGGACCTGGGCGGCAAAGTGATTTCGCTGTCCGACTCCGAAGGCACGCTGTATTGCGAAAGCGGCCTGACCGAGGAGCAATGGCTGGCGGTGCTGGAGCTGAAAAACGTACAGCGCGGGCGCATTCGTGAGCTGGCCAGCCGTTTTGGCCTGGAATTTCGCGCCGGTGAACTGCCATGGGGCCTGAGCTGCGACATCGCACTGCCGTGCGCGACGCAAAACGAACTGGATGCCGACGCCGCTCGCACCTTGCTGCGCAACGGTTGCATCTGCGTGGCCGAAGGCGCGAACATGCCGACCACCCTTGAGGCGGTGGATCTGTTCATCGAGGCCGACATTCTGTTCGCGCCGGGCAAGGCGTCCAACGCCGGTGGTGTGGCGGTGAGCGGGCTGGAAATGTCGCAGAACGCCATGCGCCTGGCATGGACCGGTGGCGAAGTGGACAGCAAGCTGCACGCGATCATGCAGTCGATTCACCACGCTTGCGTGAATTACGGTGAGGAGAACGGCCGGGTCAACTACGTCAAGGGCGCGAACATCGCCGGCTTCGTCAAAGTCGCCGATGCCATGCTCGCCCAAGGTGTGGTCTAAGCCGGTTCGATACGGATCACCTCAATCAATTGATCCCCGGCAGGGCGCTGCCACAGCACTTCATCGTTGAGTCGTGCGCCGAGCAGTGCCCGTCCCAACGGTGAACCCCAATTGATCAGGTCGTGGGCGGCATCGGCCTGATCTTCGCCCACCAGTTGTACCCGGCGTTCGGTGGCGTGTTCATCGGCGTAGGTCACCCAGCTGCCGATCTGCACTTTCTCGGTCGAAGTCGCGGCGGGTACCACCTGAGCGCTGCCCAGGCGCTGCTTGAAGTAACGCAAATCACGTTCGAGATCCGCCAGGCGCTGCTTGTCGGCCTGCTCGCCTTTGGCCGATTGTTCGGCGTGCAGGGCTTGCAGTTCGATGACTTTTCCCTGCAACAGGTCCAGGCCTTGCGGCGTGACGTAATTGGGCTGCGCGCTGACCTGCCGTTCGACTGGCTGATCGGCTTGCGCGGCGGCGTTATCTTCATTAACGAAGGCACGGCTCATGGAATTCTCCCGGTATAGGGTTTGGGCCATGGTCGCAGGCATTTGGTTTCACCGGATGTCTGAAAACGACTTATGGCGAGTGATAGGCCCGGGCGGCGTCCTGATCTTTCTGCTGCTGCCAGGCTTTACACCCGGCCATCCGTCTCACTCTCCCAAGCCGATGGCCCATAGATAAAGTCTAGAAGTGGATTTGTCGGGTGTATGTGAAAGGAGTGCATGCATTTTATCGAACGCCACATAACCCCTGTGGGAGCGGGTTTGCTCGCGAAAAGGGCGTGTCAGCCAGCATCAATGTTGAGTGGCATATCGCATTCGCGAGCAAGCCCGCTCCCACAGGGTAAGTGGTGTGTCAGGTCAGTAGTGATACCACTTCAGCTCAAGCATCACTTCGTTCTCGGCCGTTGCCAAATGGCTGAACTCACGCTGGGCGCTCAAGCGCAGTCCGAGATTGCGGGATATTTCCCACTGTTGATTCAGGCTCAGGCTGCGGCGCACTTCACCATTGGTGAAAAAGTCGCCCTTGGCTTCCAGGCTCAAATTGCCCAGAGGGTTTTTCCACAGCACACCACTGTTGAACCCGGCGGCCGGGGCAATGAACGCGGCGAAGTCGCTGTTGTGCTCGATACGCACGGTGCCCAGGGCAAAACCGAGCAGGTCATCGCCCAGTTGCCAGGTGCCGCCACCACCGCCGTTGACATGGCTGACCAGGGTCTGGTCATCGTGCTTGCCCGGCACCCGCTCCAGGCCACCAGTGACTTGCCATGACAGCGGTTGCAGCAATTCGTTACGCGGGGTCAGGGAGCGAATGGTCGCCAGGTCCAGTTGCTGCACTTGCCAGTCATTGCCTTCGTACTGACGCAGTTTCAATTGCAGGATTTCGATCTGCGCGCCAAGGGGAAAGCTTTCGTTGTTGTCATTGAGGTCGTGATAAGCCATGCGCAAGCCGTACTCGCCAAAGGCTTTATCTCCACGGGTGCCGAGGCCGAGCTGCCAGGTGCGGGACTCGTGACCGTCTTCAGGCAGGCCCGGTTGCGGGATATCCAGCTCCGGCGCCGGGTTCTGGTTGATTGCCCGCAGCAGTTCGAAGCTGCGCTGGGCGCGCGCCGGGTCGCGCTCCTGGCCATTGGCGCGGTAACGCTCCAGACGATAGGCCGCATCGATAATCAGCGCCTGACGGTCGCGGGGTTGCGCCTTGAATGCCGGGTCCTGCAATTGTTTCTGATCGGCGCTGACTTTCAGCACCCATTGCTGCTCTTCAGGGTTCAACGGCTCGGCGCGGCTGAGCAACTCGCGCTCCCGGGACGGACGATACTGGATCGATTCCACCAGCCCAGCCGCTTTCACGGCTTTGACGGTGTCGGTCGGGATGGCCGTGAGCGGGAATTGCTCGGTCAGGCGCAGGCCCGGGCGGGCCACTTGCAGCAGTTCCAGCAAGCGGTACGAGCAGTTTTCGTCGAAGAAGAAATAGTCGAACTTGATCTGCTTGAGCTCCCAGACATGCTCGACCATGCGCGCGGTTTCCTGCCGGGTCAGGTTCAGGCGGTACTCCCACAGGTCGCGGTTTTCCAGGCTGCGGTATTCCGAGAGTTTTTCCTGGTAGGGCACCATCGCGAACAGGCCGGGATAGCCGCCCATCAGGCCTTTCCAGGCATAGATGATGCTGTTGTCCGAGCCCTCGATGTAGGCGCCGAAGTTGATCGCGTAACTGAGCAGCGAAGTCTTGTCGCTCTTCACTTCGGCCTGGTCAATGCGCAACAGGGTATGGCCGAACATCGAGGACGGGCTGTTCAAGTAGGCCGCCGGGAAGATCATCACCGCGCTGTCGGGCGAGACGTCCTTGAACCATTGCTTGAATTCGGCGCAGTCCGGCGTTGGCAGGCCGGTCAGGCCGAGTTGTTCTTTCAGCCAGCGGGTGCGGGCCGGGTAGACGCATTGAGCGTGTGTTTCACCGGCACTGGCCGGGGCGTACAAGGCTTGTACAGTCGCCGCCAGTTCATGGTCCGGATGTTCATTGCCGTCAGCGGCGAGGAAAAATTTCCGGTCACTGACATAGCTGCGCCAGCCACCGAGCTTGGCGGTTTCGTAATGGCCCAGGGAGATCCAGAAAGGGTCGTTGGCCAGTTGCTGCAAACGTTGTGGATCGATGTGAGGCGCGGCGGACAGCGGGGCGCAGACACACAGCGCCAGCCAGGCAAGGCGTTTGAGCATAGAGGGCAACTTAAATACTTGAGAAAAAGACCCAAAGAGGGGCAGGTCCAAAAAATAAAACCCGCTTCCCGAAAGAAGCGGGGCGGGTCGAGCTTAAGCCTGAGTCGCGTACTTGGCCAGACGAGGGTCGGCTTTGAGCACGGCCAGGGTGTTGGTATGCACGTCTTCTGCAGTCACGTCAGCCTTGCTGAAGATCTGCTGGAAGTGCTCGTGAGTGACGGCGGCGAAGTGCGCACGGTCTTCCGGCGCCACGCCCAGTACCACGGCATAGGTGGTCAGCGCTTCGCCCTGACCCTTGGCCATGTCTTCGGACAGTTCGTTCATCATGCCATTCATGGCAAACCAGGATTTGCCGCCATAGGTCAGCGCCGAATTGGTTGCGCAACCGTTGGTGCCTGAGGTCATGCCGAAGGTTGCGTTGCCGGAGGTGCCGTTGGTGGTGGATGCCAGGAAGTGAGCTGGAGTACCACGCTGGCCTTCGAACAGCATGTTACCCCAACCGCAATCCGGACCGCCTGGCGCTTGCGCCATGGCATTGATGGATACAGCGGTGAAGAGAGTACCAAGAAGAATCCGTTTCATAGCTTTGTTCTCTTTGTGTGCATACCAATAGACAAGGGAGTCTGGCCCGTTCCGGTGCCAGTGGGCCGGGCATTAGCCCAGCCGCGCAGTTTGGAGTTTAGGCACGATCACGGGGTTCCGTGATTTTTTGCAAAACATTCATGGGAAACACCGGCGCAAGCCCGGCCCGCCTGGGGTTGGCCGATTGACAATGCTCAGGCCTGCGGCGCTCCTTGCCAGTCGGGCATGGGCAGCGCCAGAATGCTGCCATCTGCCCCGCCTGATTGTAAGGAAGCCCGATGCCTGATCCTGTTGCTGCCAGCTTGCGTCTAGCGCCCGAAGCGCTGACCCGTCCGTTTTCCGCTGAACAGTTCAGCTTCTCTACCACCAATGATCTGGAGCCCTTTCGCGGTGTGCTTGGCCAGGAACGTGCGGTCGAAGCCTTGCAGTTCGGTGTGGCCATGCCACGCCCCGGTTACAACGTATTCGTCATGGGCGAGCCCGGCACCGGCCGGTTCTCGTTCGTCAAACGCTACCTCAAGGCCGAAGGCAAGCGCCTGCAGACCCCGGCGGACTGGGTCTACGTCAACAACTTCGATGAACCGCGCGAACCACGTGCCCTGGAGTTGCCGTCGGGCACTGCCGGTAACTTCATTGGCGATATCAACGTTTTGATCGACAACCTGCTGGCGACATTTCCGGCAGTCTTCGAGCATCCGTCCTACCAGCAGAAGAAAAGCAGCATCGACCGCGCTTTCAACCAGCGCTACGACAAGGCCCTTGACGTCATCGAGCGTCTGGCCCTGGAAAAGGAAGTCGCGCTCTACCGCGACGCCAGCAATATTGCCTTCACCCCGATGAGCGATGGCAAGGCGTTGGACGAGGCTGAATTCGCCCAATTGCCGGAAGCCGAGCGCGAGCGCTTTCACGAAGATATTTCGGCACTGGAGGAGCGCCTGAACGAAGAGCTCGCCAGCCTGCCGCAATGGAAGCGCGAATCGAGCAACCAGCTGCGTCATCTGAACGAAGAAACCATCACCCTGGCCTTGCAGCCATTGTTGTCGCCACTGTCGGAGAAGTACGCCGAGAACGCGGCGGTCTGCGGTTATCTGCAAGCGATGCAGGTGTACTTGCTCAAGACCGTGGTCGAGCAACTGGTGGACGACAGCAAGACCGACGCTGTCGCCCGCAAGTTGCTGGAAGAACAATACGCGCCGAGCCTGGTGGTCGGTCACTCGGCCAGCGGCGGTGCGCCGGTGGTGTTCGAGCCGCACCCGACCTATGAAAACCTTTTCGGTCGCATCGAATACAGCACCGATCAGGGCGCGCTGTACACCACCTACCGCCAACTGCGACCGGGTGCCTTGCACCGGGCCAATGGCGGTTTCCTGATCCTTGAAGCGGACAAAATGCTCAGCGAGCCGTTCGTGTGGGACGCGCTGAAACGCGCCCTGCAATCGCGCAAGCTGAAAATGGAGTCACCGCTGGGTGAACTGGGGCGTCTGGCCACCGTGACCCTGACACCGCAACACATACCGTTGCAGGTCAAGGTCGTCATCATCGGTGCCCGTCAGCTGTATTACACGCTGCAAGACCTCGATCCGGACTTCCAGGAGATGTTCCGCGTCCTGGTGGATTTCGACGAAGACATCCCGATGGTCGACGAGAGCCTGGAGCAGTTCGCCCAGTTGCTCAAGACCCGTACTTCCGAGGAAGGCATGGCACCGCTGACAGCCGATGCGGTGGCACGCCTGGCGACCTACAGTGCGCGTCTGGCCGAGCATCAGGGGCGCTTGTCGGCGCGTATCGGTGATTTGTTTCAACTGGTCAGCGAGGCGGATTTCATTCGTCACCTGGCTGGCGATGAAATGACCGACGCCGGGCACATCGAACGTGCGCTCAAGGCCAAGGCCACGCGGACCGGGCGGGTGTCGGCGCGGATTCTCGACGACATGCTGGCCGGGATCATCCTGATCGACACCGACGGCGCGGCGGTCGGCAAGTGCAACGGCTTGACCGTTCTGGAGGTCGGTGACTCGGCCTTCGGCGTGCCGGCGCGGATTTCCGCCACGGTGTACCCCGGCGGCAGCGGTATTGTCGACATCGAGCGTGAGGTCAACCTCGGCCAGCCAATCCACTCCAAAGGCGTGATGATCCTTACCGGTTATCTGGGCAGCCGCTACGCCCAGGAGTTTCCGCTGGCGATTTCCGCGAGCATCGCCCTGGAGCAATCCTACGGTTATGTCGATGGCGACAGTGCTTCCCTGGGCGAGGCCTGCACCCTGATCTCGGCCTTGTCGAAAACCCCGCTCAAGCAGTGCTTCGCCATCACCGGTTCGATCAACCAGTTCGGCGAAGTGCAGGCGGTTGGCGGGGTCAACGAGAAGATCGAGGGCTTCTTCCGTCTGTGCGAAGCCCGCGGCTTGACCGGCGAGCAGGGGGCAATCATTCCTCACGCCAACGTCGCGACCCTGATGCTCGACGAGAAGGTGCTGACGGCAGTGCGTGCGGGGCAGTTCCATGTCTACGCGGTCCGTCAGGCCGACGAAGCCTTGAGCTTGCTGGTCGGCGAACCGGCCGGCGAGCCGGACGAAAATGGCGAGTTTCCTGAAGGCAGCGTGAACGCGCGAGTCGTGGAGCGCCTGCGGGTTATCGCGGAAATGATCAGTGAGGATGATCTCAAGGAAGCCGAGAAGGAGTTGGCGCAAGAGGCATTGGCGGAAACCAAACCGGCTTGATGCAGTAACCCATGTGGGAGCGGCGCACCGCCGCTCCCACATTTGTTTGTGTGAATACTGGAAAAGCGTCGTCGAAATGACGTCAATATTCACACTATGACCATTCGGCGCCTTTCGGTCTCGCCCTGGCCTGCAAGCCGGACTTTTCTTCTATTCTCTGCTCAAGGATATCGACGTAATCACAGGATCGAAACAGCCTTCCCATGGGGGCTGAATACCGGATCTACCGAGGGTCGCCGCCATGTCGCGCAACCTCTGCCTTACCCGTCAATGCCTGGGCCTTGTGACCCGTATCGAATGTGCCATCCGTCCATTGGCGGGAGATACGGGCATGTGGACTCTGCTGTTCGCCGCCGGAATGGCCGGTGAGCAACCTTCGGCCATCAAGGCCCAAGGCCCGTTTCACGGTCCGTTCGTCGCTGAATCAATCCTCGACACCATCGTTGAAAGCCTGACCCTGCACGGCTACGAATTGGCCGACGATCCGCAAATCTGGTGCCTGCACCTGCAAGCCCAACTGCGGGAAATCAATGGTGGTCGCTGCCGGAACATGGGCGGTTTCGAGTTTCACCCTGAGCACTGAGTGGCACTATTGATCAAGGCGCGTCATGTCGGCCTTGTCGAGTTTGACTTCGAAACCATATTGCACGGTGGCGAGGTCAGTGCGCTGGTAGGTTTCCAGGCGCGTAGGCTGCCCATAGAAATAATGCACGGCAAACTGCGCCGGACCCTGTGTGCTCGCGCCATGGCTGACCGATAGAATCTCCTTCAAGTAATTACCGCTGTCGTCCTTGGCGAAAAAGCGCCAGTCCTGTGCGGGAAATGCCTTCAGGTCCACCACCAGTGCATTGTCTTTGAGCGCGAGGCCCTTGGGCAGTTGACGGGCATCGACGGTTTGCTTGTCGACCGCGGCCAGGAACAGCGGCATCGAGCCCACCGCATAGGCCGGAGTCTGCGGAAACAGATTCAGGTCGTAAGTGATGGTGCCGCGCAGGGGATCGATCTGGTACGCCTCTGACGGCAGTTCGATCGGCTCGTCGCGTTTTCCAAGCGTGTCTTCGGTAAAGAAGCTCACCGGACTTTCGCCGGGGTTGAACGATGTGCCGAGCAGTTCATCGTTGAAGGTGCGCAGGTGAGTGAATTCGATTCGCGCAGCGCTGGGGTCGTCGACCGACTGACTGATGCTGACGTTCTTTTTCAGTTGATCCTCACTCAGCGTTGCCCCTTTCAGCCAGCTCGCCGCCTGGTCGTCATAGACCACCACGGACAGGTTCAAGGGCTGGATGGACTTGTCCGTGGTATTGGCATCGAAGCGCCGGATCGGCAGGTCGAGGTCCTTTCGGGTGACCGTGACGGCGGAAAAATCCAGCATGCTGACTTCGAGGGTTTCGATTGTCCCGTTGAAGTACACCTTCGAATAATGTCGTGCCTGCTGTTTCTCAAAGTTGCGTTGTTCTTCGTCGAGCTGTTTTTCCAGGGCTTCGCTCCAGCTCTTTTGCTGCTGCATCTTGGCCAGTTGCTGCTGATAGAAGGCAATTTGTACTGAGGTTTCGTTGATTGAGCCGGCGCGCGCGATGAATTGCCCGGTGCTGTCCCTGGCCTGGACGATCAGCGGGTTGAGCGGAGTTTCACTGACTTCAGGGGCCAGCGGCGCGCTGTTGTTGTATTCGATTTCTGCGTAGCTGTTCGTCAATGCCAGCAGGGTGACGCTCAGGTTGTCATTGGTGCGGGTCTGGCCTACGTCCTTTTTCGTCAGGTCGAAGCTGTACAGGCGACGTGGCGCAATGACTTCGACCTTGCCTTGCAGGCTCACCGGTTGCGGTTGTTGCTTTCTGTCGATGTCGAGGCCTTCGATGAAGGGGTAGGCCACGGTCAGGTCATCGGGGTTGGTCAGGTTGGAACTTGATGGGCTGAGCTGAATGCCAGGGTCGGTTTCCGACCATTCCGGCTGGAACGCAATCACCCGTTTGTTGCTCAGCGTGACCGACTGCCATTCCAGGCCATGGGGAAACAAAAACGCTGCAGGAACGCTGAAAGTGAAGGGGAACACTGGTTGCAGATCGGTCAGGTAGTCGGAACTGGAGTCCTTTTGCAGCACGAACAATCCGTTGATGTAGGTGTCGACCAGGGCCTGCGGGTTCGGGTAGTGCTTGAGCATGGCGAGGGCGTCTTCGCCGTATTCGGTTTCCATCGGCTTGCTGTCGAGCTTGAGTTGCGCGCGTTCGAGCAGCAGCAGCGAGCCGCCCAGCTCCGACACGGCATCCTTGAGCTTCGGATCCTGGATGGCGTCCAGCGACTTTTCGAATTGCGCGGTTTTTTCTTCGAGGCTGACCTGGCGTTTTTCGTCGCTGGGCGAGCAGCCGCTCAGCAGCAACGCCAGGCAAATTCCGGCACTCGTCAAAGGCAATCGCACATCCATTTTCCAGTCTTCCTGTCCGACATCACTGAGCAATCAATGATTTGGACACTAGCAGAAAAACTTTGATACACAGGCGCAGGTGACGGATTTTTCGACGGTTTCTGGCAGCTTCTGGCTATAGTCGGGCGGCTGGTATACTCGCCGCCGTTTTCAGCCCTACTTGTGAGATTCAATGGAACGCTTTATCGAAAATGCAATGTACGCCTCGCGCTGGCTGTTGGCGCCGATCTATTTCGGTCTGTCCCTCGGGCTGTTGGCGCTGGCACTGAAATTCTTCCAGGAAGTCTTCCACGTCATCCCGAACGTGTTTTCGATGGCCGAATCGGACTTGATCCTGGTGCTGCTGTCTTTGATCGACATGGCCCTGGTGGGCGGTTTGCTGGTGATGGTGATGATTTCCGGCTACGAGAACTTCGTCTCGCAACTGGATATCGACGACAGCAAGGAGAAGCTCAACTGGCTGGGCACCATGGACTCTTCGTCGCTGAAGATGAAGGTGGCGGCATCGATCGTGGCGATCTCGTCCATTCACCTGCTGCGCATCTTCATGGACGCCAAGAACGTCGATCCCGAGCATCTGCAGTGGTACGTGATCATCCACATGACCTTCGTGGTCTCGGCATTTGCCATGGGTTACCTGGATAAAGTCACCAAGCACTGATCCGGACCGGCTCCCTTTGTGGCGAGGGAGCTTGCTCCCGCTGGATGGCGAAGTGATCCCGCTTTTTTGGGGCCGCTACGCAGCCCGGCGCGAGCAAGCTCGCTCGCCACAAGCTCCTGCAGTAACAGACAAACGGTCTGGCCAGTGGCTTGTGCTTTGATGCGCCGAAGCCTATCCCTGTAAAGAGGCTCGCTACTGCGTGAGGTGCGCTCATGAACCTGCAAGAGTTGAATGCGTATGCCGTCGCCGGGAAGGTCGATGAGCTGAACCTGATCTCGATGGAGGGCGGGATCTACCTGCTGGAGGCGCGGATGCATGGCACGGCGTATCCCTTGAGCGATACGCGCGGGCACATGATGAGCCTGCGTTCGGTGGAGCATGCCCGTGATGTGCTGCGCTCCTTTCCAAAGTTGCACTTCAATCTCGTGCACACGGTCGTGCATGACGAAATGTGCGGCCTGGTTGCCGATGTGGAGGAAAACCTGAAGGTGCCGATCGCCTGAGGCCCCTCATCAATGGCATGACATCTGTGCTAGTCTGCTGGCCCTTTTGGTTCCGGGCGCTCCGGGACGCGCTGTGCACGCATGGCAAGTTCCCGAGCCGTCCGCACAGCGGAGCAGTGTCATGTCCGAAGTAAATCTGTCCACCGACGAAACCCGCGTCAGCTACGGCATTGGCCGTCAGCTGGGCGACCAACTGCGCGACAACCCGCCACCGGGCGTAAGCCTGGACGCGATCCTGGCAGGTCTGACCGACGCGTTCGCCGGTAAGCCAAGCCGTGTGGGTCAGGAAGAAATGTCCGCCAGCTTCAAAGTCATCCGCGAAATCATGCAGGCCGAAGCTGCAGCCAAGGCTGAAGCGGCTGCTGGCGAAGGCCTGGCCTTCCTGGCTGAAAACGCCAAGCGTGACGGCATCACCACTCTGGCTTCCGGCCTGCAGTTCGAAGTCCTGACCGCTGGTGAAGGCGCCAAGCCATCCCGTGAAGATTCCGTGCGTACTCACTACCACGGCACCCTGATCGACGGCACTGTGTTCGACAGCTCGTACGAGCGCGGCGAGCCTGCGGAATTCCCGGTTGGCGGCGTGATCGCCGGCTGGACCGAAGCCCTGCAACTGATGAACGCCGGCAGCAAATGGCGCCTGTACGTGCCGAGCGAACTGGCTTACGGCGCTCAAGGCGTTGGCAGCATCCCGCCGCACAGCGTACTGGTGTTCGACGTCGAGTTGCTGGACGTTCTGTAATACCCGGCCCGATATGACGTCGGGCTAATGTGGGAGCGAGCCTGCTCGCGAAGACGGAGTGTCAGTCAGCATAAGTGTTGAATGTCAGATCGCTTTCGCGAGCAGGCTCGCTCCCACAGTTTCTTCGGTGATTTTCATATTTCGATCTTGTGGTGCAGTTCACTGTGCGGGCGCAACGCCCGGGCATAGCAGAACAGAAACAGATTACGCACCAGTTCCTTGAGCACCACCGGCTCGCTGGAACTCAGGCCATTGAGATCAAGATCACCCTGGTCCTGCAGTTCACTCAAGGCTTCTTCTTCAAGCACCGCACAGACTTCCCCGGTTTCCCGATGCAGGATCCTGAGGTAAGGGTGTGGGCGGTCCAGCCAGGCATCGATCAAGTAAGTCATGGTTCTCATCTCCATTGAAGGGCTTTATGAGAATAATTCTTATTCATCAAATAGCAAGGGTCTATTGGCGGTTTGCGCTTTTTTCCGGGTAAAGATTGCGTCAGGTCAAATCGACTGGCGTTTGGCTATTGCGAGGATTTACTGGGTGAAGCGGGGAGGGTGAGACGCCATCCCACGCCGGGCGCGGGATGGGTAACAGCAGGCTCAGACTTTTCTGACGAACTCGGACTTGAGTTTCATCGGGCCGATGCCGTCGATCTTGCAATCGATGTCGTGATCACCATCGCACAAGCGGATGTTCTTGACCTTGGTGCCGACCTTGACCACCAAAGACGTACCCTTGACCTTGAGGTCCTTGATCACGGTGATGGTGTCGCCGTCCTGCAGGACGTTGCCGACCGAATCCTTTTTCACTGCGTCATCGGACGCAGCTTCGGCTTCACCGCTGGCGGACCATTCGTGGGCGCACTCGGGGCAGATCAGCTGGGCGCCGTCTTCATAGGTGTATTCGGAATTGCATTTTGGGCAGGGTGGCAACGTGCTCACTAAGGCTCCTTGGATTCAGGATCGTTAAAAGCGCACATTATATAGGGTTTTAGCGGGGAGGGGGTGCAGCGTGGAAGAACCTGTGGGAGCGGGCTTGCTCGCGAAGACGGAATGACATTCAACATCTCTGTCGACTGTCACGCCGCATTCGCGAGCAAGCCCGCTCCCACAAGGGATATTCGTGGTCAGTGCGTACGCGCGACCGCGAACTCGCTCAGTTCAACCAGTGCATCACGGTACTCGCTGGCAGGCAGCGCTTCGAGGCACTTGATCGCACGGGCCACATAGTCACGGGCCAGTTGCGCGGTGTACTCCAGCGAGCCCGAGGCTTCCACGGCTTCGCGGATGCTTTCCAGGTCTTCGATCCCGCCTTTCTGGATCGCCTTGCGCACCAAGGCGGCCTGTTCCGGCGTACCTTCGCGCATGGTGTAGATCAGCGGCAGGGTCGGCTTGCCTTCGGCCAGGTCGTCACCGACGTTCTTGCCCAGGGTTTCGGCATCGCCTTTGTAGTCGAGCAGGTCATCGACCAGCTGGAAGGCCACGCCCAGGTGATCACCGAATGTACGCAGGGCTTCGGACTGTTCCGGCGAGGCCTGGCACAGGGCGGCGGCACTGTGGGTCGAGGCTTCGAAGAGCATCGCGGTCTTGCCGCGGATGACTTCCATGTAGGTTTCTTCGGTGGTGCTGGCGTCACGAACCTTCGACAGCTGCAACACTTCGCCTTCGGCGATGATGCGCGTGGCTTGCGAAAGGATCTTCATCACCGGCATCGAGCCCAGTTCGACCATCATTTCGAACGAGCGCGAATACAGGAAGTCGCCGACCAATACGCTTGGCGCGTTGCCCCACATGGCATTGGCGGTCGAGCGGCCACGGCGCATGCCGGACATGTCGACCACGTCGTCATGCAGCAGGGTAGCGGTGTGCAGGAACTCGATGGTCGCGGCCAGCAGGCGCAGTTCGTCGCCCTCACGGCCAAGAGCCTTGCCACACAACAGCACCAATAAAGGACGCAGGCGTTTGCCGCCGGCCGAGGTAATGTAATCGCCGATTTTCGATACCAGCGGCACTCGGGAAGTCAGCTGCTTCTTGATGATGCCGTCGACGGCGCTAAAATCGTCCGCGACCGCGCGGTAGAAAGCTTGGGGTTGCATCAGCGACAGTCGCTCCAGAAGGGTTGCGCGGCATGCTAGGACCCACGCTTGCAGGTGTCAAGGCGCGATGGACGGCCCCTTGCAAGGCGCTCGTGCCTTGCGTACAATCGCGCACCCTGAACTTCCTGGGCAGCACCTGCCTTACGCAATTGCAAGCGGGCCTCCAGCCCCATGCAGCCATGCCAGCCAATACCTCTTCTTATAAAGAGCTGGGTGAGCAGGATTATCGGAGAAATACCATGTCTTATGCAGTAATCGTTACTGGCGGCAAGCAGTACAAAGTCGCCCCAGGTGAATACCTGAAGATCGAAAAACTGGAAATCGCTACCGGCGAATCCGTTACCTTTGATCGCGTTCTGTTGGTTGCCAATGGCGACGACGTGAATATCGGCGCTCCAGTTGTTGCTGGCGCTACCGTTGTGGCTGAAGTGATCTCCCAAGGTCGTCACGATAAAGTCCGCATCATCAAGTTCCGTCGCCGTAAGCACCACATGAAGCGTATGGGCCACCGCCAGTGGTACACCGAGATCAAAATCACCGGTATTCAGGCTTAATTACAGCCTAATTCCTCACTAGGAGAATTGAACTCATGGCACACAAAAAAGCTGGTGGTAGTACCCGTAACGGTCGCGACTCAGAAGCCAAACGCCTTGGCGTGAAGATGTATGGCGGCCAGGCTATCAAAGCAGGCAACATCATCGTGCGTCAGCGCGGCACCCAATTCCACGCTGGCTACGGCGTTGGCATGGGTAAAGATCACACCCTCTTCGCTAAAGTCGAAGGCGTGATCAAGTTCGAAGTAAAAGGCGCCTTCGGTCGTCGTTACGTGAGCGTAGTCGCAGCTTAATTGCGCGATCGCTGGAAAAGCCCTGTCTCGCGACGGGGCTTTTTCGTTTGTGGGGTGAGTCTCTTGCAAAGCTGTTTGTATGGGCTGTCGGCGTACGATGTAGGTATCGTGGTTCAGGGTCGCTGCGCTCATTTTTGCAAGAGTCTTATGTCTTGATTGTTTTTCGGCTCGTCCGTATGGCGAGAGGCGTTTGTTATGAAGTTTGTTGATGAAGTATCGATTCGCGTAAAGGCTGGTGATGGCGGCAATGGCGCCATGAGTTTCCGTCGGGAAAAATTTATCGAGAACGGTGGCCCGAACGGCGGTGATGGCGGTGACGGCGGTTCCATCTACATGATGGCCGACGAAAACCTCAACACCCTGGTGGACTACCGTTACACCCGGCACTTCGATGCCGAGCGTGGCTCCAACGGCGGCAGCACCGACTGCACCGGCAAGAAGGGTGAAGACCTGATCCTGCGCGTTCCGGTCGGCACCACGGTGATCGACTCCGCGACTCAGGAAGTCATCGGTGACCTGACCAAGGCCGGTCAGAAGTTGATGGTAGTGCAGGGCGGCTGGCACGGTCTGGGTAACACCCGTTTCAAATCCAGTACCAACCGCGCGCCGCGTCAGACCACTCCGGGCAAGCCGGGTGAGCAGCGCGACCTGAAGCTGGAAATGAAAGTACTGGCTGATGTCGGTCTGCTGGGCTTGCCGAACGCTGGTAAAAGTACCTTTATCCGTTCGGTTTCGGCTGCCAAGCCGAAAGTTGCCGACTACCCGTTCACCACGCTGGTGCCGAACCTGGGTGTGGTCAGCGTCGATCGCTGGAAGAGCTTCGTCATTGCCGATATTCCGGGTTTGATCGAGGGTGCTTCCGAAGGTGCTGGCCTGGGCATTCGCTTCCTCAAGCACTTGGCGCGCACGCGTCTGCTGCTGCACCTCGTGGACATGGCGCCGCTGGATGACGCCAGCGCACCGGATGCCGCTGAAGTGATCGTCAACGAGCTGATCAAGTTCAGCCCGTCCCTGGCGGAGCGTGATCGCTGGCTGGTCCTGAACAAGTGCGACCAGATCCTTGATGAAGAGCACGATGCTCGCGTCAAGGAAATCGTTGATCGCCTGGAATGGACGGGTCCGGTCTACGTGATTTCGGCCATCTCCAAGCTTGGTACCGAGCGTCTGTGCCACGACATCATGCGTTACATGGAAGATCGTGCTGATCGCCTGGCCAATGACCCGGCCTACAAGGAAGAGCTGGCCGATCTCGATCAGCGCATCGAAGATGAAGCTCGCGCGCAGCTGCAGGCGCTGGATGACAAGCGTGCCCTGCGTCGCAGCGGCGTGAAGTCGGTCCACGACATCGGCGACGATGATTGGGACGAAGAAGATGTGGATGACGAAGACGGTCCGGAAATCATTTACGTGCGTGACTGATTCGTTGCGATAAACTTAAGCGCCGCTCAATCGAGCGGCGTTTTGGTATCTGGAAATCGATTGTTGGTCACGAGTAACCACGAATAACGTCACGGGCAGTGCTAGGTCGCGTTGCCCTCAAGCTAAGGTTGAAGATGATGCGGAGCAAGGTGACAGGTGCGCAGCGTTGGGTCGTGAAGATCGGCAGCGCTTTGCTGACGGCGGACGGCAAAGGCCTGGATCGCGCGGCAATGGGTGTCTGGGTTGAGCAGATGGTGGCCTTGCATGAGGCGGGTGTCGAACTGGTGCTGGTGTCCTCCGGGGCGGTGGCGGCCGGCATGAGCCGTTTGGGCTGGACCTCGCGACCCAGTGCGATGCACGAGCTTCAGGCAGCCGCCGCAATCGGTCAGATGGGGTTGGTGCAGGCCTGGGAGTCGAGCTTTGCCGAGCATGGTCGGCATACCGCGCAGATTCTCCTGACTCACGACGACTTGTCCGATCGCAAGCGCTACCTGAACGCCCGCAGCACCTTGCGTGCGCTGGTCGAGCTGAAGGTTATTCCGGTGATCAACGAGAATGACACCGTGGTCACCGACGAAATCCGTTTTGGCGACAACGACACGCTCGCGGCGCTGGTGGCGAATCTGGTCGAGGCTGACCTGTTGGTGATCCTGACGGATCGCGACGGCATGTTCGACGCCGATCCGCGCAATAATCCGGATGCCCAGCTGATTTACGAGGCGCGTGCCGATGATCCGGCGCTCGATGCGGTGGCGGGCGGTACTGGTGGTGCGCTGGGGCGTGGCGGCATGCAGACCAAGTTGCGTGCTGCGCGTCTGGCGGCCCGTTCCGGCGCTCACACCATCATCGTTGGTGGGCGCATCGAGCGTGTGCTGGATCGCCTCAAGGCGGGCGAGCGCATCGGCACCTTGCTGTCGCCGGAGCGCGGCATGCTGGCGGCGCGCAAGCAGTGGCTGGCCGGTCATCTGCAAACCCGTGGCACTCTGGTGCTGGATGCGGGTGCAGTGATGGCGTTGTCCCAGGGCAACAAAAGTTTGCTGCCGGTTGGGGTCAAGTTGGTCCAGGGCAGCTTCCGTCGCGGTGAGATGGTGGTCTGCGTGGCGCCTGACGGTCGTGAAATTGCCCGTGGCCTGGCCAACTACAGTGCGCTGGAAGCGCAAAAAATCATCGGTCAGTCGTCCGAGGCGATTGTCGGTCTGTTGGGTTACATGGCGGAACCGGAACTGGTTCACCGCGATAACCTGATCCTGGTCTGAAGGAATACCTGAATGCGCGTGGCAAAAGGGTTGTTGGGGTTGCTGTTGGCGATGCCGCTGTTGGCTTCGGCCGAAGAGATTGGTCAGGTGTCGACGGTGTTCAAGTTCGTCGGGCCGAATGACCGGATCGTGGTCGAGGCCTTTGATGATCCCAAGGTTGATGGTGTGACCTGCTATCTGTCGCGCGCCAAGACCGGTGGGGTGAAGGGGGGTCTTGGTTTGGCCGAGGATCGTGCTGAAGCGTCTATCGCTTGCCGGCAGGTCGGGCCTATCAGCTTCAAGGGTGAGCTCAAGGATGGCGACGAGGTGTTCAAGGAGCGCACGTCCCTGGTGTTCAAGACCATGCAGGTGGTGCGTTTCCTCGACAAGAAGCGTAATACGCTGGTGTATCTGGTGTACAGCGATCGCCTGATCGAGGGCAGTCCGCAGAATGCGGTGACGGCGATTCCGATTTTGCCGTGGGCCCACACTCAGTAATTTCACACAATCAGAGTTGTGGGGGCGAGCAGGCTCGCTCTCACATTTTTTTGCGTCGAATTCACTGAATCGCAGGCAATAAAAAACCGACCCTGAGGTCGGTTTTTTAATGAACGAGTCGCTTAGGCAGCAGCGGCAACGTTCAGGGCCTTAACGTGGCCATTCAAACGGCTCTTATGGCGAGCAGCCTTGTTCTTGTGGATGATGCCTTTATCGGCCATACGGTCGATAACTGGCACAGCCAGAACGTATGCAGCTTGAGCTTTTTCAGCGTCTTTTGCGTCGATGGCCTTAACTACATTCTTGATGTAGGTACGAACCATGGAACGCAGGCTGGCGTTGTGGCTGCGACGCTTCTCAGCCTGTTTTGCACGTTTTTTGGCGGAAGGTGAGTTGGCCACCGTCGAGCTCCTCGAAAGACTTTTTAGGAAATAGCAAACAAAATAGGCCGCGAATCATGCCGATGAGTTGAGGTCTTGTCAAGGGCGGTTGAGACGTTCCGCTAAGTGGTAGGTGAAGCAAGCTTGGAGATTTCTTTCCAGCGTGCGACCTGTAAACTCGCGAGCTTTGGCTCTGTGCTGTTGCGGCGCGGAGTATCGCATAAGTAGGCGCGTAGTTCGCCTGCTGTTTATCGACAGGCACAAACTCTTTCCATGAATCTGCTCAAATCGTTGGCCGCCGTCAGCTCTATCACGATGCTTTCCCGGGTTCTGGGGTTTGTTCGCGACACCCTCATTGCGCGAACATTTGGCGCGGGAATGGCGACTGACGCCTTCTTTATCGCCTTCAAATTGCCCAATCTGTTGCGGCGGATCTTTGCCGAAGGGGCGTTTTCCCAGGCATTCGTGCCGATTCTTGCAGAATACAAAAGCCAGAAGGGTGAAGAGGCGACCCGCACATTCATTGCCTATGTCTCGGGCCTGCTGACGCTGGTACTGGCGCTGGTCACGGTGTTGGGCATGATCGCCGCGCCGTGGGTCATCTGGGTCACTGCGCCGGGTTTTACCGATACCCCGGAAAAATTCGAGCTCACTTCCAGCCTGTTGCGGGTGACCTTTCCCTACATATTGCTGATTTCCCTGTCGTCGCTGGCGGGCGCGATCCTCAACACCTGGAACCGTTTTTCGGTCCCGGCATTCGTGCCGACGCTGCTCAACGTCAGCATGATTATTTTTGCGTTGTTCCTCACGCCGTACTTCGATCCGCCCGTAATGGCGCTCGGCTGGGCGGTTCTGGCAGGTGGCTTGGCGCAGTTGCTCTACCAGCTGCCGCACCTGAAAAAAATCGGCATGCTGGTGCTGCCGCGCCTGAGCCTGCGCGACACCGGCGTCTGGCGCGTAATGAAGCAGATGCTGCCAGCCATCCTCGGTGTCTCGGTGAGTCAGATCTCGCTGATCATCAACACCATCTTCGCTTCGTTCCTGGTTGCCGGGTCCGTGTCCTGGATGTACTACGCCGACCGCTTGATGGAACTGCCTTCCGGCGTGCTGGGCGTGGCGTTGGGGACGATTCTGTTGCCGACCCTGGCCAAGACCTACGCCAGCAAGGATCGTCACGAATACTCGCGCATCCTCGATTGGGGCCTGCGCCTATGCTTCGTGCTGGTATTGCCTTGCGCCCTGGCGCTGGGGATTCTGGCCGAGCCGTTGACGGTTTCGCTGTTCCAGTACGGTCAGTTCGATGCCCATGATGCGGCGATGACCCAGCGCGCGTTGATCGCCTACTCCGTCGGTTTGCTCGGGATTATCGTGATCAAAGTGCTGGCGCCGGGCTTTTATGCGCAACAAAACATCCGCACGCCGGTAAAAATCGCGATTTTCACCCTGGTGGTCACCCAGCTGTTCAACCTGATGTTGATCGGACCGCTGGCCCACGCCGGCCTGGCTCTGGCTATCAGCGCTGGTGCCTGCTTGAATGCGGGGTTGCTGTTCTATCAACTGCGCAAGCAGCAGATGTACCAGCCACAACCGGGCTGGGCGAAGTTCGGCTTGAAACTGGTGATCGCGGTATCGGTGATGTCGGGCGTATTGCTGGCCGGGATGCATTTCATGCCGGCCTGGGGCGAGGGGCAGATGCTTGAGCGTTTCCTGCGCCTGGGTGCCTTGGTCGTTGCCGGTGTGGTGGCTTATTTCGGCATGTTAGTGTTGATGGGCTTTCGTTTGCGCGACTTCAATCGCAAGGCGCTGGGCTGAGGTTCTGGCCTCGATAAACACGGGCGAGCCGGCGGTTTTGTCGGCTCGATCACTTTGGGTTACGGTGTTGCCTGTCGTCGGCCGCCGGGTGTGGTTATAATCGACCACTTTATGAGCAAGAAGCGCGTTATGCAGCTGGTTCGAGGCCTCCACAATCTGCGCCCCCAGCATCGGGGCTGTGTCGCCACTATTGGCAACTTTGACGGTGTTCACCGTGGCCACCAGGCTATCCTGGCGCGCCTGCGTGAGCGTGCGCTCGAGTTGGGCGTGCCCAGTTGCGTGGTGATTTTCGAGCCGCAGCCGCGGGAGTTCTTCGCTCCGGACACCGCGCCGGCCCGTCTGGCCCGCCTGCGGGACAAGCTGCAATTGTTGGCCGCCGAAGGCGTCGACCGTGTGCTTTGCCTGGCTTTCAACCAGCGCCTGAGCAAGCTCAGTGCCAGTGAATTCGTCGATACCATTCTGGTGGATGGCCTTGGCGTGCAGCATCTGGAGGTCGGTGACGACTTCCGTTTCGGCTGTGACCGCGCGGGAGATTTCGATTTCCTGCTACAGGCAGGCACCCTTCAGGGTTTTACCGTCGAAGCGGCACAAACCGTCGAACTCGATGGCATCCGGGTCAGCAGCACGCAAGTTCGAAATGCCCTGGCCGCCGCGGATTTCGCCCTGGCCGAACGCCTGCTCGGGCGGCCGTACCGGATCGCCGGTCGCGTATTGCATGGCCAGAAGCTGGCCCGGCAGTTGGGTACGCCCACTGCCAATATTCAACTCAAGCGCCGTCGCGTGCCGCTCACCGGGGTTTACCTGGTGGATGTCGAGATCGACGGCAAGACCTGGCCCGGCGTCGCCAACATTGGCGTGCGGCCCACGGTTCAAGGTGATGGCAAAGCCCACCTGGAAGTGCATCTTTTAGATTTTGCCGGCGATCTGTATGACCGGCGTTTAACGGTGGTTTTCCACCACAAGCTGCGCGAAGAGCAGCGTTTCGCCTCTCTGGAGGCGTTGAAAACGGCGATCAACGCGGATGTCGCCGCCGCCCGTGCACTAGCCGCACCTAGCGCCCATCGCTAATGAAGAGCCTTAAATGACCGACTATAAAGCCACGCTAAACCTTCCGGACACCGCCTTCCCAATGAAGGCCGGCCTGCCACAGCGCGAACCGCAGATCCTGCAGCGCTGGGACAGTATTGGCCTGTACGGAAAGTTGCGCGAGATTGGCAAGGATCGTCCGAAGTTCGTATTGCACGACGGCCCTCCGTACGCCAACGGCTCGATTCACATCGGTCATGCGCTGAACAAGATTCTCAAGGACATGATCATCCGTTCGAAGACCCTGTCGGGCTTCGACGCGCCTTATGTTCCGGGCTGGGACTGCCACGGCCTGCCGATCGAGCACAAGGTCGAAGTGACCCACGGCAAGAACCTGGGCGCGGACAAGACCCGCGAACTGTGCCGGGCCTACGCCACCGAGCAGATCGAAGGGCAGAAGTCCGAGTTCATCCGTCTCGGCGTGCTGGGCGACTTCGCCAACCCGTACAAGACCATGGACTTCAAGAACGAGGCCGGTGAAATCCGTGCCTTGGCCGAAATCGTCAAGGGTGGTTTCGTGTTCAAGGGCCTGAAGCCTGTGAACTGGTGTTTCGACTGCGGTTCGGCCCTGGCCGAAGCGGAAGTCGAGTACGAGAACAAGAAGTCCTCGACCATCGACGTGGCGTTCCCGATTGCCGATGAAGCCCAACTGGCTGCCGCCTTCGGCCTGCCATCGCTGGCCAAGCCTGCCTCGATCGTGATCTGGACCACCACCCCGTGGACCATCCCGGCCAACCAGGCGTTGAACGTTCACCCGGAATTCAACTACGCCCTGGTCGACGTCGGCGACAAGCTGCTGGTACTGGCTGAAGAGCTGGTCGAGTCGTGCCTGGCGCGCTACTCGCTGGAAGGTTCGGTCATTGCGACCACCACCGGTAAAGCGCTGGAGCTGATCAACTTCCGTCACCCGTTCTACGACCGTCTGTCGCCAGTTTACCTGGCCGACTACGTTGAACTGGGCGCCGGCACCGGTGTGGTTCACTCCGCTCCGGCCTACGGTGTGGACGACTTCGTGACCTGCAAGAAGTACGGCATGGTCAACGATGACATCCTCAATCCGGTCCAAAGCAACGGCGTGTACGCGACCTCGCTGGAATTCTTCGGCGGCCAGTTCATCTGGAAGGCCAACCCGGCCATCGTCGACAAGCTGACCGAAGTCGGTGCGCTGCTGCACACCACTATTATCGAACACAGCTACATGCACTGCTGGCGCCACAAGACCCCACTGATCTACCGCGCCACCGCGCAGTGGTTCATCGGTATGGACAAGCAGCCGACCACCGGCGACACCCTGCGTCAGCGCTCGCTCAAAGCCATCGAAGAAACACAGTTCGTTCCGGCCTGGGGTCAGGCGCGCCTGCACTCGATGATCGCCAACCGCCCGGACTGGTGCATTTCCCGCCAGCGCAACTGGGGCGTGCCGATCCCGTTCTTCCTGAACAAGGAAAGCGGCGAGCTGCACCCACGTACCGTCGAGCTGATGGAAATCGTGGCCAAGCGCGTTGAAGTCGAAGGCATCGAGGCCTGGTTCAAGCTGGACGCCGCCGAGTTGCTGGGCGATGAAGCGCCGCAGTACGACAAGATCAGCGACACCCTGGACGTCTGGTTCGACTCGGGCACCACGCACTGGCACGTCCTGCGCGGTTCGCACCCGATGGGCCACGAAACCGGCCCGCGCGCCGACCTGTACCTGGAAGGTTCGGACCAACACCGTGGCTGGTTCCACTCGTCGCTGCTGACCGGTTGCGCCATCGACAATCACGCGCCGTATCGCGAGCTGCTGACCCACGGCTTCACCGTCGACGAGTCCGGCCGCAAGATGTCCAAGTCCCTGGGCAACGTGATTGCTCCGCAGAAAGTCAACGACACCCTGGGCGCCGACATCATGCGTCTGTGGGTCGCTTCGACCGACTATTCGGGCGAAATGGCGGTTTCCGAGCAGATCCTGCAACGCAGTGCGGACGCCTACCGGCGTATCCGTAATACCGCGCGCTTCCTGCTTTCGAACCTGACCGGTTTCAACCCGGCCACCGACCTGCTGCCGGCCGAAGAAATGCTGGCTCTGGACCGTTGGGCCGTGGACCGTACCCTGCTGCTGCAGCGCGAGCTGCAAGAGCACTACGGCGAATACCGCTTCTGGAACGTGTACTCGAAGATCCACAACTTCTGCGTGCAGGAACTGGGCGGCTTCTACCTCGACATCATCAAGGACCGTCAGTACACCACTGGCGCGAACAGCAAGGCCCGCCGTTCGGCGCAAACCGCGCTGTTTCACATCTGCGAAGCGCTGGTTCGCTGGATCGCACCGATCCTGGCCTTCACCGCTGACGAGCTGTGGCAATACCTGCCGGGTGAGCGTAACGAGTCGGTGATGCTCAACACCTGGTACGAAGGCCTGACCGAATTGCCGGAAGGCTTCGAACTGGGTCGCGCGTATTGGGACCGGATCATGGCCGTGAAGGTTGCGGTCAACAAGGAAATGGAAATCCAGCGTGCCGCCAAGGCCGTCGGTGGCAACCTGCAGGCCGAAGTGACGCTGTTCGCCGAAGACGCACTGACCGCCGACCTGGCCAAACTGAGCAACGAACTGCGCTTCGTACTGATCACTTCGACCGCTGCTGTTGCACCGCTGGTGCAAGCACCGGCCGATGCCGTGGTCACCGAAGTCAGCGGCCTGAAGCTGAAGATCGTCAAGTCGAGCCACGCCAAGTGCGCTCGTTGCTGGCACTGCCGTGAAGACGTCGGCGTGAACCCGGATCACCCGGAAATCTGCGGCCGTTGCGTCGACAACATCAGCGGCGCTGGCGAGGTCCGTCATTATGCCTAATGCCGTTGGCCGTTTCGGACGGCTGAGCTGGCTTTGGTTGAGTCTGCTGGTCCTGGTCATCGACCAGGCCAGCAAGTTCTACTTTGAAGGCAAGCTCGAGATGTATCAGCAAATCGTGGTGATTCCCGATTTGTTCAGCTGGACCCTGGCCTACAACACTGGCGCGGCGTTCAGCTTCCTGGCTGACAGCTCCGGCTGGCAGCGCTGGCTGTTCGCGTTGATCGCTATCGTGGTCAGTGCGGTGCTGGTGGTGTGGCTCAAGCGTCTGGGCCGCAACGAGACCTGGCTGGCGGTTGCGCTGGCACTGGTGCTCGGTGGCGCGCTGGGCAATCTGTATGACCGCATTGCCCTGGGCCATGTGATCGATTTCATTCTGGTGCATTGGCAGAACCGCTGGCACTTCCCGGCGTTCAACTTTGCCGACAGTGCCATTACTGTTGGTGCTGTCATGCTGGCACTGGATATGTTCAAAAGTAAAAAGACCGGAGAAACCGTTCATGACTGAACAGGTATTGGCTGAACAACGCATCGGCCAGAACACGGAAGTCACCTTGCATTTCGCATTGCGCCTGGAGAACGGCGACACGGTGGACAGCACTTTCGACAAAGCCCCGGCGACCTTCAAGGTCGGTGATGGCAACCTGTTGCCAGGTTTCGAAGCGGCGCTGTTCGGTTTCAAGGCCGGTGACAAGCGTACGCTGAGCATCGAGCCGGAAAACGCTTTCGGCCAGCCGAACCCGCAAAACGTGCAGATCATCCCGCGTTCCCAGTTCCAGGACATGGAACTGTCGCCTGGTTTGCTGGTGATCTTCAACGATGCGGCCAATACTGAATTGCCGGGCGTGGTCAAAGAGTTCGATGACGCGCAAGTGACCATTGACTTCAACCACCCGCTGGCGGGCAAGACCTTGACCTTTGACGTGGAAATCATTTCCGTCAAAGCGCTGTAACTGACCGGACACGGTCAAAAATGTGGGAGCGGGCTTGCTCGCTCCCACAGTTAGTTTCTACAGTTTTCGCTATTTCTTGCGCGCAAGACACGAGGCACAGCATGCAAATCAAACTCGCCAACCCCCGTGGCTTCTGCGCCGGTGTGGACCGTGCGATCGAAATCGTCAACCGCGCCCTGGAAGTCTTCGGGCCGCCGATCTATGTACGCCACGAAGTGGTCCACAACAAATTTGTCGTCGAAGACCTGCGCTCCCGTGGAGCGATCTTCGTTGAAGAACTGGATCAGGTGCCGGACGACGTCATCGTGATCTTCAGTGCCCACGGCGTTTCCCAGGCCGTGCGCAGCGAAGCGGCTGGTCGTGGGCTGAAAGTGTTCGACGCCACGTGCCCGCTGGTGACCAAAGTCCACATCGAAGTGGCGCGCTACAGCCGTGACGGCCGAGAGTGCATTCTGATCGGCCACGCCGGTCACCCGGAAGTCGAAGGCACCATGGGCCAGTACGATGGCGGCAATGGCGGCGCGATCTACCTGGTCGAAGACGAGAAGGATGTCGCGGCGTTGCAGGTGAACAACCCTGAAAAGCTCGCCTTCGTGACCCAGACCACGCTGTCGATGGACGATACCAGTCGTGTTATCGACGCCCTGCGTTCGCGCTTTCCGGCCATCGGTGGACCGCGCAAGGACGACATTTGCTACGCCACGCAAAACCGTCAGGATGCGGTCAAGCAACTGGCGGACGAGTGCGACGTGGTGCTGGTGGTCGGCAGCCCGAACAGCTCCAACTCCAATCGCTTGCGCGAATTGGCAGAACGCATGTCCACTCCTGCCTACCTGATCGACGGTGCTGAAGACCTGCAAAAGAGCTGGTTCGACGGCGTTGAGCGTATCGGTATCACCGCCGGTGCATCTGCCCCGGAAGTCCTGGTGCGCGGCGTGATCCAGCAGTTGCAGGCCTGGGGTGCAACCGGTGCCGATGAACTGGCCGGTCGCGAGGAAAACATCACGTTCTCGATGCCTAAAGAACTGCGCGTTCGCTCGTTGACCTGAATGTTCTCCTTTTTTCGCATAACGGATGCTCAGCCTTGTCGCTGCGCAGGCTGACGCGACCGGTCCGAGCCAGCACCACTTGATGTTGGCTCACCGGTTCGCGAACGGCGCAAATGTGTAAAGTCCCTCCTAACAGTGACTCGCCCTGACCTCTGAACCGTATGGAGCTTTCGACCGTACTGTTCCCCACAATCGACACGCGTGGGCCGCTCTGGCGTTCGGTCAGTAGTGGATTGTCGCTGTCCATTTCCCCTTTGCCGCTGATATCCAGAATGATCCGCCAGCCTTGGCCCCAGTCGCCATTGATGCCGTGAATCACCACGGCCTGGTTGCGGGTGATGGCTTCGCTCCGGGCGGTACGAATACCGCTGGACAGAGCCTGTGCCGCTTGCTGTCTTTGGTTCGATTCGATCAGCGTTGCGAACGCCGGACTGACCAAATGCAGAACAATTCCTGTAATTGCCAGTCCCATGAGCAGTTCGATCAGGCTGAAGCCTTGTTGCCGCATGACATCTCCCTCCGTGGCGTGCTGTGGCTCGCGCAATCCCTGCGCGAGAAATGGCAACGCAAACGCACCGCATCGCTCGAATGTGGTGCCGCGCAAGAGCAGGTATAGCCGAAGGAAACAGAAGGCCCCGATGGATCATCCTACAAAAGGTTTCACGCTGATCGAGTTGCTGGTCGCGATCGCGATCCTTCTGATTCTGCTGACTCTGGCTGTGCCGGCGTTTACCCGCTCGACGCAAACAACCAGGGCTGATACTGAAATCGCTGACCTGCGACGAGCCTTGAATTTTGCCCGGTTAGAAGCCATCGATCGGGGCAATACCACACGGGTGCGCCCGACGGCCGGCGGGGATGTCTGGAGCGGGGAGCTGACGATTTACGACGGTACTGGCGCTTTGGCCAATGTATTGCGGGTTGTTCCGGCGATGAGCGGCGGCGCAACTCTGGCGCTAACCTCTGGCATCACTGCCATCGATTTCAACAGTATGGGCGGATTGTCATCACCGTCCTCAGAGGTGGTGATCAGCTATGGGCGGGGCACACAAAGCAGGACGCTGACGGTGTGTTTGAACGGACGAATTCTAATGGGTGGAAGTTGCGGATGAGGGCCGGGAGGCAAAGAGCGCAGGAGGGTATGACGCTGGTCGAAGTCCTGGTGGCGTTAGTCATTCTGGGAGTGGGCTTGCTGGGGGCGGCGGCGTTTCAGCTCAATGCGCTGAAGTACACGGACAGCGCGCGCATGACCAGTCAGGCCAGTTTTATCGCCTACGACCTGATGGACCGCATTCGCGCCAATGCCGCAGCGGATTACACCATTGCGCCGCCGACTTCGGGCAACCCCGACGTTACCCGGGATCAGGACCTGTTTGACTTCAACACCAACATCGTCAGTTCACTCGGTGCCTCCGCGACGGGCAGTGTCACTGTCAGCCAGAAGGTGTACACCATCACGATTACCTGGGACGACTCGCGGGCTGCGAAGGCTGCCGACTCGCGGCGCAATTTCGTCCTGAGCAGTCGCGCGGACATTGATCCGACGGTGATCCCGTGAGTCGGCGCAGCAGGGGTTTTAGCCTGGTCGAGTTGCTGATCGCCCTGGCATTGAGCCTGATCGTGGTGCTGGGCGTGGTGCAGGTTTTCATCGCAGCCAAGAACACTTATCTCAGCCAGAACGCGGCCGCGAACATGCAGGAGGACGCACGTTTTGTGTTGAGCAAAATGATTCAGGAAGTCCGCATGGTCGGGATGTTCGGTTGTCTGGAAACGATCACCGATTCAAGTCAGAAAGGTGATTTCCATGCCAGTCAGCTAGCACCGATCCGTTGGGACAGCGGCGGCCGTAAGTTGACGCTGGTTACGGCGGATGTCGGCGTTAATGGTGACAAGCCGGACTGGACCGTACTTTCCGATTGTCGAACCCATTCGACGGCCTACAGTGAAGGTCGGAAGCCAGTGGCAGGGCAGCTGGCATTTCCGATCCGGCGGCTGACTTATAGCTACAGCAACGACCAACTGCTGATGAAGAGCGGGGCTGCAGCACCACAGGTGCTGGTGGATAACGTCAGCGCTTTTGACGTGAGCTTCGGCCTGGCCAGCACGGCCACTGATCTGGCAGCTTCGCGTTACAGCAGCAACCCGCCGGACCCCGCGCTGATTCGTAGTGTTCGCCTGAGCCTGACTCTCTTCGATCCGAACCACCGGGTGGCCGATCAAACCTTCAACGTGGTTGCCGCCCTGCGCAACCGCTTGCCATGAGGGAGTGCCAATGAATCGTGCTCCCAAGACGTATTTCGCCCAACGCGGCATGGCCCTGTTGGTCAGCCTGGTGTTCTTGCTCTTGCTGACGTTGATTGGTCTTTCATCGATGCAGAGCGCCACCCTGCAGGAAAAAATGGCCGCTAGCGTCGCCTTGCGCAACCAGTCGTTCCAGAGTGCCGAAGCCGCATTGCGGGTCGGCGAGGGTACGGTGCAGCGGGACAGTTATGCGCTGCCTGTTTGCAGCGGCATCGTGCAATGTGCACCACCGTCCGAGTCTTCGACAATTACCGCTGCCGGTTTCAACGCCTCTTCCGGCGTGACCTGGATTGCATCGGACAAGGGTTTTTATGGCGTGCAAAACATCGGTATCAGCCAAAATGCGGTGAATGTGCCAATCAATACCCCGGCAACCTTGTATCGGGTAACGGCAGTCGGCATCGCGGGGCACTCGCGCAGTGTGGTGGAGAGCATCTATGCGAAGTACTGAGCGACCTGCCAGGTTATGGTCGCAACTATTTGTTGTCGTCGCGCTTGACCTGTCGATGTCGGCGCACGCTGCCACATCAGTGGATTCGCCAGCGCTGAACCGGCCAACCTGTCTGGCCAATGGCAACTGGTACGGTTTTTATCACAGCAATCAGGGGTTGAAGGCCGTCTGCCTGAAGCTGCCCGCTGCGATCAGCGTTAAGATGCTCGACAGCAACGCCGATGGAGTGGTCGACAACAGCGACACACTATCCGATGGCGTGATCTTTATCGGAGAACATTCGACCCGGGACGCCAGCGACAGCGGCGGGGTCGTGAACGATTCCACTGGCGACGGTACTGCGGGGATGGAAAAATCCGGCGGCAGCCGTCGCATCATGTGGCGACAAATACAGTGAGTGAGAGTTGATGCATGCGTAGTTCCAACCGCGGTTTTACCCTGATCGAAATCATGATCGTGATTGCGATCATCGGTATTGTCATGACCATTGCTGCCCCGAGTCTCACCGAATACATGAACAAGGGCCGTCGCGCAGAAGCAGCCGGTCTGCTCTCGGAGCAGGCGCAACTCCTGGAGCGCTTCTACTCGCAGAAAAATGCCTACACCGATGCGACGGGCCTCAGTGCCGGCAATGATTACTACAGCATCACACCGACCCTGACCGACCAGACCTTTCTGCTGACGGCGGTGCGCAAGGCTGATTCGAGCATGGCCACTGACAAGTGCGGTGATCTGACCATCACCAACACCGGTGTGCTCGGTATGGTCAACGCGGAATCCGGCCTGACCAGCAAAGACTGCTGGGGGCGCTGAGTTTTTTTCGGGTGCCTTTTGTACCCTCTGTCTATTTAACGATTGGATCAGAACATGACCAGGCAACAGCAAGTGGTGATTGTCGGCGGCGGGGTGATTGGTTTGCTGACGGCGTTCAATCTCGCCTCCGAAGTGCAAAGCGTTGTGCTGCTGGATCGCTCGAGCGTCGGCCAGGAATCGTCCTGGGCCGGTGGCGGCATCGTTTCGCCGCTTTACCCGTGGCGCTACAGCCCGGCGGTCACCGCATTGGCTCACTGGTCCCAGGACTTTTATCCACAGCTGGGCGAGCGCTTGTTTGCCGCCACTGGGGTTGATCCTGAAGTGCACACCACCGGTCTGTACTGGCTGGATCTGGATGACGAGGCTGAAGCCCTGGCATGGGCCGCCCGGGAAAATCGCCCGCTCAGCGCGGTGGATATATCGGCCGCACACGACGCCGTGCCGGTGCTGGGCAGTGGTTTTGCCCGGGCGATCTACATGGCCGACGTCGCCAACGTGCGCAACCCGCGTCTGGTGAAGTCACTCAAGGCCGCATTGCTGGCACTGCCGAACGTGACGATCCATGAGCAGTGCGAAGTCAGCGGGTTTGTTCGTGACGGCAACAAAGTGGTCGGCGTGCAGACCTCCACAGGTACTGTCCCGGGCGATCAAGTTGTCCTGACGGCGGGGGCCTGGAGCGGTGATTTGCTCAAGCTGCTTGATCTGACGCTGCCGGTCGAGCCGGTGAAAGGGCAGATGATTCTCTACAAGTGTGCGGCGGATTTCCTGCCGAGCATGGTCCTGGCCAAGGGCCGTTATGCGATTCCCCGGCGCGACGGGCACATACTGATCGGCAGTACGTTGGAGCATGAGGGCTATGACAAGACGCCGACCGGGTCGGCACTGGAAAGCCTGAAGGCGTCCGCGGTGGAATTGATCCCGGCACTGGCCAATGCCGAAGTGGTGGGGCATTGGGCCGGATTGCGTCCGGGATCACCCGAGGGCATTCCTTACATCGGCCCGGTGCCGGGGTTTGACGGGCTCTGGCTCAACTGCGGGCACTACCGTAACGGGCTGGTGCTGGCGCCGGCGTCATGCCAGCTGTTTGCCGATGTGATGCTGGGCCGGGCACCGATTATCGATCCGGCGCCTTATGCGCCTGCCGGAAGACTTTGACAAGATCGCAGCCTGCGGCAGCTCCTACAGTAGGCACGCTCTCATGTAGGAGCTGCCGAAGGCTGCGATCTTTTTAAAGCCTCAATCCAATCCCAACTTCTTGAGCCTGTAGCGCATCGACCTGAATGACAGGTTCAACCGCTGGGCCGCCGCCGTGCGGTTCCAGCGGGTTTCCTCCAGGGCCTGGAGCAGCAGTTGGCGTTCGACGTTTTCCAGGTAGGCTTCCAGGTTGTCGATCCGGGTCAGGTCTGGCACGCCAACTTCAGCCCCACAGTTGCCTTCAGCCAAGCGCAGGTCACCGGCTTCAATCTGTTTGTTCTCACACAAGGTGTGTGCCCGTTCGAGCATGTTTTCCAGTTCCCGCACATTGCCCGGGAAGCGATAGCTTTTCAGTGCATCGAGGGCCTGGGGGTGGAGTCTCGCCGCAGGTTGAGCGGTATCGGCAGCCAGACGCTTGAGAATGTGGCTAGCTAGCATTTCGATATCGTCGCGACGTTCACGCAAGGGCGGCACCCGGAGTTCGATTACGTTCAAGCGGTAGTAAAGATCATGACGAAAACGTCCGGCGGCGACTTCGGCACCAAGGTCTTTGTGCGTGGCGCAGAGAATGCGCACATCCACAGCCACTTCCTGCTGCCCGCCGACGCTGCGTACGGATTTCTCCTGAATTGCGCGCAGCAGTTTGACTTGCATGGCCAGCGGCAGGTCGGCCACTTCGTCAAGGAGCAGGGTGCCACTGTGGGCTGTCTGGAACAGGCCGGGTTTGTCTTCGATGGCACCGCTGAAACTGCCTTTGCGATGGCCGAAAAACTCGCTCTCCAACAGCTCCGAGGGAATCGCCGCGCAGTTGATCGCAATGAACGGCTGATGGGCGCGGGGGCTTTGATCGTGGATCAGGCGCGCGACCAACTCCTTGCCGCTGCCGGACTCTCCGCTGATGTAGACCGTCGCATGGCTGCTGGCCAGTTTGGTGATGTGCTTGCGCAGGTTGCGCATGGGCAATGAATCGCCCAGCAAGCGTCGTTCGATGCCGACTCCGTGGGCAGGAACCAGCAGGGCGTTGGTGACCAGTTCACGCAGGCGCGCAAGGTCCACCGGTTTGGTCAGGAAGTCGAAGGCCCCGGCCTTGAGCACATTGATCGCGTTTTCGAGGCTGTCATAGGCGGTGATCATCGCCACCTGGACCTGAGGGTGGCGTTGCTGGATGTGTTGCACCAACTCCAGGCCGGTGCCGTCCGGCAATTGCATGTCGGTCAGGCATAGATCGAAGGTTTCGCGTTTGAGCAGGGATTGCGCTTCGCCAACGTTGCGGGCGTTGAACGTCTCCAGATTCATCCTGCCCAAGGTGATTTCCAGGAGTTCTCGAATGTCCGGTTCGTCATCGACGATCAGGACTTTTTGTCGTGGTCTGGTGTTCAATGTGGGGTTCGTCCGTGTGCATAGGTCCTGCAAAAGCAGCCGCTTTCCTGGCGTACCTTGAAGTCTAGGCGGGACAAAATGCTTTCGCCCGGCTGGCCGGACAGATTAAACCCCAGGCCCTTGGTATGGCGGGCTGGGGCTTCATTTTCGAGTATTTCCAGTGATTTCAGGTCGAGCCGTAGCGGAGGGATTTGCACGCGGCGCTGTAGGTGCAGGACGTTTTCGATTACCCGGTTCATTCGCACAGAGAGGTCTTGAATAATCTGCGTCAGACGTCGATCAACACCTTTCAGTTCCTTGGGTACGCGCGATAGTCCTTGAACGGTTGCCATTTCTGCTCAAGTGTCAGTGACCACTGGAGCCCTTGCCTTGCTCGAGATGAGCCTGGCTGCAATACCATTGCTGGTCGAGGCTCAGTGCGCGGTCACGGGGCAGGTGAACGCCGCAATGGGCACAACGGACCATGGGCGCCGCTTCCCGCTCGGCAGGGGGCTTGGGGGTGGAGGCCTGCCCCTTGAACTTGCGCCAGAACCATACTGCAGCGGCAATCAGGGCAATCCAGAACAATAAACGAAGCATGGTGAGCTGCTTTTTGATTGATGAAGCGGCAGTTTAGCCAAGGACCTGGCAGGCGCACAGTGTAATAAAGTGCTTGAAATAAAAAAGGGAGACTCGAAAGTCTCCCTTTTTGCACAACCTGGGGTGTCAGTCGAACACACCGAGGGTCATGTAGCTGAACCACGAACGGTCGTCGTTGTTGCCTTGCGCTTCGTGATTTTCTTCTTCGATCACATCGCCTTCGGCATCTTTAGGCTTGAGCTCGCTCGGGATGGCGTCCTTGGCTTCCTGGAATTGCTTCTGTACGTCCTGGTTGGCGCGGGTTTCACCCGGCGGCAGCGGCGGACGGGATTCGATCAGGCCCAGGGTCGCCTTGCTCAGCCACGAACGGTTGTCGGCTTCGGCCACGGTCGGTACGAACTGACCATCTACCAGTGTCGGGTGGTTCGGGTAGTTGAGCTTCAGGGTTTCCAGGCTGGTGGCAGCCAGTTCGTCCAGGTGCATGCGCTGGTAGGCCTCGGTCATCACCGCCAGGCCGTCGCCGACCGAAGGGGTTTCCTGGAAGTTTTCCACCACGTAACGACCGCGGTTCGCGGCGGCGACATAAGCCTGACGGGTCAGGTAGTAGTCGGCCACGTGAATTTCATAGGCTGCCAACAGGTTGCGCAGATAGATCATGCGCTGCTTGGCGTCTGGCGCGTAGCGGCTGTTCGGGAAGCGGCTGGTCAGCTGGGCGAACTCGTTATAGGAGTCGCGGGCGGCGCCCGGGTCACGCTTGGTCATGTCCAGCGGCAGGAAACGCGCCAGCAGGCCGACGTCCTGGTCGAAAGAAGTCAGGCCCTTGAGGTAGTAGGCATAATCGACGTTCGGATGCTGTGGGTGCAGGCGAATGAAGCGTTCAGCAGCGGACTTGGCCGCTTCTGGCTCGGTGTTCTTGTAGTTGGCGTAGATGAGTTCGAGTTGCGCCTGATCGGCATAGCGACCGAACGGATAACGCGATTCCAGAGCCTTCAGCTTGGCGATGGCGCTGGTGTAGCTGCTATTGTCCAGGTCGGCTTGAGCCTGTTGGTACAGCTCGACTTCACTGAGGTTTTCGTCTACGACTTCCTTCGATGAGCAAGCAGCGGTCAATGCGAGGATGGCGATCAGCAGCAGGTGTTTCACTTGCATGGCGGCTTGCGTCCCTATGACGGCCGCTGTCTTGGGCGTGGCCGTCCTGTTATGATGAGCGCCCCGTTGAATAGCCTCGGGGCAAAAGACGCCGTATTTAACCACAAGCGCGCAGCCGAAACCAAAGGCTGTGCCGACGCCTAGTCTGAGCATGTCCGATAAAATTGAACTTCGCGCAGAGGTGCCGTCCGAATTGGGCGGCCAACGCCTCGATCAAGTCGCCGCACAATTATTCGCTGAGCACTCGCGCTCGCGCCTTTCCGCCTGGATCAAAGACGGCCGCCTGACTGTGGATGGGGCGGTTATCCGCCCGCGAGACATCGTCCACGGCGGCGCCATCCTTGAGCTGACTGCCGAGCAGGAAGCTCAGGGCGAATGGGTCGCTCAAGACATAGCCCTGGATATCGTCTATGAAGACGACGACATCCTGGTGATCAACAAGCCTGCGGGCCTGGTGGTGCACCCGGCTGCCGGTCATGCCGACGGCACCTTGCTCAACGCCTTGCTGCACCACGTGCCGGACATCATCAATGTGCCCCGCGCCGGTATCGTGCATCGCCTGGACAAGGACACCACCGGTCTGATGGTGGTGGCCAAGACCATTCAAGCGCAGACGCAGCTGGTTACACAGTTGCAGAGCCGCAGCGTCAGCCGGATCTACGAGTGCATCGTGATCGGGGTGGTGACAGCCGGTGGCAAGATCAATGCGCCGATCGGTCGCCACGGCCAGCAACGCCAGCGCATGGCCGTGATGGAAGGTGGCAAGCAAGCCGTCAGCCATTACCGCGTGCTCGAGCGCTTCCGCTCCCACACTCACGTGCGGGTGAAGCTGGAAACCGGTCGTACGCACCAGATTCGCGTGCACATGGCGCACATCAACTACCCGTTGGTCGGAGATCCTGCCTACGGCGGTCGTTTCCGTATCCCGCCGGCCGCCAACCCGACCATGGTCGAGTCGCTGAAAAATTTCCCGCGTCAGGCGCTGCATGCGCGTTTCCTGGAACTGGATCATCCGACCACCGGTCAGCGCATGAGCTGGGAATCGCCGTTGCCGGAGGATTTCGTCTGGTTGCTGACCCTGCTCAAGCAAGACCGCGAGGCGTTCATCGGATGAGTGACTGGCTGATTCCTGACTGGCCCGCGCCGGCCGGAGTCAAAGCCTGCGTCACCACCCGTGCGGGCGGCGTCAGTCTGGCGCCGTTCGACAGCCTCAACCTCGGCGATCACGTCGACGACAGCCCTGTAGCTGTTGCCGAGAATCGTCGTCGTCTTACCGATCATTTCTCCATTCAACCGGCCTGGTTGCAGCAGGTTCACGGCATCGTCGTGGCCCATGCCGATCCTGACCGGGTGGATACGGCTGATGCCAGCTGGACATCAACGCCGGGCGTCGCCTGCGCTGCGATGACCGCCGATTGCCTGCCTGCGCTGTTTTGCGACCGTGCCGGCACCCGCGTTGCTGCAGCCCATGCCGGTTGGCGCGGGTTGGCGGCGGGCGTGCTGGAAGCCACCCTCGACAGTCTGGCGGTGCCACCGGCCGAAGTATTGGTCTGGCTCGGCCCGGCCATCGGCCCGCAAGCCTTTGAAGTCGGCCCGGAAGTGCGCGAAACCTTCGTGCAGCAGTTGCCGCAAGCGGCTGAAGCCTTCGTGCCGAGTCAAAACCCCGGCAAGTTCATGGCCGACATCTATAGGCTGGCGCGTCTGCGCCTGGCCGCTCGTGGCGTCACCGCTGTCTACGGTGGAGGTTTCTGCACCGTGACCGACCCACGTTTCTTTTCCTACCGCTGTGCCCCTCGCACCGGTCGCTTTGCCTCCCTGATCTGGCTCGCCCGCTAAGCTTCTCTGATCTGCATCAATGTCTTGATGCTTGAAACTCCCAGAATCGACCGCATCTATAACGGTATCTGGCAGGTTTCTTCATTCAGGATGTTTTATAGGTCCGGCCTGCTCAAAAGGAAGGTGACCCATGCGTATAGACCGTTTAACCAGCAAATTGCAGTTAGCGTTGTCCGATGCCCAATCCCTGGCTGTCGGTCTTGATCATCCGGCCATCGAGCCGGCGCACTTGATGCAGGCCTTGCTCGAACAGCAGGGCGGCTCGATCAAGCCTCTGTTGATGCAGGTGGGCTTTGACGTCAACAGCCTGCGTAAAGAGCTGACCAAAGAGCTCGACCAGCTCCCAAAAATCCAGAACCCGACCGGCGACGTGAACATGTCGCAGGATCTGGCGCGCCTGCTCAACCAGGCCGACCGCCTGGCCCAGCAGAAGGGTGACCAGTTCATCTCCAGTGAGCTGGTGCTGCTCGCCGCCATGGACGAGAACAGCAAGCTCGGCAAGCTGTTGCTCGGTCAGGGCGTGAGCAAGAAAGCCCTGGAGAACGCGATCAACAACCTGCGTGGTGGCGAGGCCGTCAACGACCCGAACCACGAAGAAGCGCGACAGGCCCTGGACAAATACACCGTCGACCTGACCAAGCGAGCCGAAGACGGCAAGCTTGATCCGGTGATCGGCCGTGACGATGAAATCCGTCGGACCATCCAGGTGCTGCAACGTCGCACCAAGAACAACCCGGTGCTGATCGGTGAGCCTGGCGTGGGTAAAACCGCGATCGCCGAAGGCCTGGCCCAGCGCATCATCAACGGCGAAGTGCCGGATGGTTTGAAGGGCAAGCGCCTGTTGTCCCTGGACATGGGGGCGCTGATCGCCGGTGCCAAGTATCGCGGTGAGTTCGAAGAACGCCTGAAATCCCTGCTCAATGAACTGTCGAAGCAGGAAGGGCAGATCATCCTGTTCATCGACGAACTGCACACCATGGTCGGCGCCGGTAAGGGCGAAGGCTCGATGGATGCGGGCAACATGCTTAAGCCGGCCCTGGCCCGCGGTGAGCTGCACTGTGTCGGTGCGACCACGCTCAACGAGTACCGCCAATATATAGAGAAGGACGCCGCTCTCGAGCGACGTTTCCAGAAAGTACTGGTGGACGAGCCGAGTGAGGAAGACACCATCGCTATCCTGCGTGGTCTCAAGGAGCGTTATGAGGTGCACCACAAGGTGGCGATTACCGACGGCGCGATCATTGCCGCAGCCAAGCTCAGCCATCGCTACATCACTGACCGGCAGTTGCCGGACAAGGCCATCGACCTGATCGATGAGGCCGCCAGTCGCATCCGCATGGAGATCGACTCCAAGCCGGAAGTGCTGGACCGTCTGGAGCGTCGCCTGATTCAGCTGAAGGTGGAGTCCCAGGCGCTGAAGAAAGAAAGCGACGACGCGGCGAAGAAGCGTCTGGAGAAACTGCAGGAAGAAATCGCTCGTCATGAGCGTGAGTACTCGGATCTCGAAGAAATCTGGAACTCGGAAAAAGCCGAAGTCCAGGGTTCTGCGCAGATCCAGCAGAAAATCGAGCAGTCCCGTCAGGAATTGGAAACCGCTCGCCGCAAAGGCGACCTGAACCGCATGGCCGAGTTGCAGTACGGGGTGATCCCGGATCTGGAGCGTAGCCTGCAAATGGTCGACCAGCATGGCAAGCCCGAAAACCAGTTGCTGCGCAGCAAGGTGACTGAAGAAGAGATCGCCGAAGTCGTGTCGAAGTGGACCGGTATTCCGGTGTCGAAGATGCTCGAAGGCGAGCGCGACAAGCTTATGAAGATGGAAAGCCTGTTGCACCAGCGTGTGATCGGTCAGGACGAAGCGGTGGTGGCGGTCTCCAACGCGGTACGGCGTTCCCGTGCCGGGTTGTCCGACCCTAATCGCCCAAGCGGCTCGTTCATGTTCCTCGGCCCGACCGGTGTCGGTAAAACCGAGCTGTGCAAGGCATTGGCCGAATTCCTCTTTGACACCGAAGAGGCGATGGTGCGGATCGACATGTCCGAGTTCATGGAGAAACATTCCGTGGCTCGCTTGATCGGTGCGCCACCAGGCTACGTGGGCTACGAAGAGGGCGGTTACCTGACCGAGGCCGTACGTCGCAAACCGTATTCGGTGATCCTCATGGACGAAGTCGAGAAGGCGCACCCGGATGTGTTCAACATCTTGCTGCAAGTGCTCGAGGATGGTCGTCTGACCGACAGCCATGGCCGCACGGTGGATTTCAAGAACACCGTGATTGTCATGACCTCCAACCTGGGGTCGGTACAGATCCAGGAGCTGGTCGGTGACCGTGAAGCGCAGCGCGCGGCGGTGATGGATGCGATTTCCAGCCACTTCCGGCCGGAGTTCATCAACCGGGTCGACGAAGTGGTGATCTTCGAGCCGTTGGCGCGGGATCAGATCGCCGGCATTACCGAGATCCAGCTGGGTCGCCTGCGCAGCCGCCTGACCGAGCGCGAACTGAAGCTTGAGCTCAGCCCGGAAGCCATGGACAAGCTGATCGCGGTCGGCTACGACCCGGTGTACGGCGCACGGCCGCTCAAGCGCGCCATCCAGCGCTGGATCGAGAACCCGCTGGCGCAGTTGATACTGTCCGGTCGATTCATGCCGGGCGATACCGCTCACGGTGTGGTGGAGAACGACGAAATCGTCTTCGTCTGATCCATAACGGCAGCAAAATCGAAAAGGCCTCGCATAACGAGGCCTTTTTTTCGTTAGGCTGTTGAACTCAAAGGAAAAGGCTTGTAAAGTGCGCCCCGCAGTAAGTCACCCGCCAGGGTTTCCGCTCCCCAAGCAGGAATCCAAAATAAGTTGCAAATCATTAACTTGAAAGCAATTTAGGGGGTTGACAGAGGTGCTGAAGATTGTAGAATAGCGCGCCTCAGACACACGAACGCAGCGATGCGAACGGGTCGAAGAGAACGCAGTAAAAGCTTCAAAGTTGTAAATTGAAATGTGTAGTTCCGTGATAGCTCAGTCGGTAGAGCAAATGACTGTTAATCATTGGGTCCCAGGTTCGAGTCCTGGTCACGGAGCCAATTTCAAACCGGGGTATAGCGCAGTCCGGTAGCGCGCCTGCTTTGGGAGCAGGATGTCAGGAGTTCGAATCCCCTTACCCCGACCATTTTTGGGTCGTTAGCTCAGTTGGTAGAGCAGTTGGCTTTTAACCAATTGGTCGTAGGTTCGAATCCCACACGACCCACCATTTTTGAAACCAGTTAGCGCTGGAATCGAATCTTAAGATCAGAGGCCAAAAGCGCTGATCGAGGAAGGCGCCTTCAAGGGTGCCTTTTTTTTACCGGGGTATAGCGCAGTCCGGTAGCGCGCCTGCTTTGGGAGCAGGATGTCAGGAGTTCGAATCCCCTTACCCCGACCATATTAAAAATCCTCGTATCGAAAGATACGGGGATTTTTTTTGTCCACAGGAAACTCAGGAACGCCGCAAAGCCAATGTGGGAGCGAGCAAGCTCGCTCCCACATTGGTTGAGGTGTTAGTGCAGTTTCAGCCGTGGCTCAGTCCCACGTCCGATCTTGCTGCCCAGCATCAGCATCGCCGTGCGGAACGGCCCGTACAGCGCCATCTGGTGCATGCGGTACAGCGACACGTAGAACATCCGCGCCAGCCAGCCTTCGAGCATCACGCTGCCTGTGAGGTTGCCCATCAAGTTACCCACAGCCGAAAAGCGCGACAGCGAAATCAGCGAGCCGTAGTCGGTGTACTTGTACTCCGGCAGTGCCTTGCCTTCGATGCGCAGTTTCAGCGATTTGGCCAGCAACGAAGCCTGTTGGTGAGCGGCTTGGGCGCGTGGTGGCACATTGCGGTCGCTGCCCGGTTGCGGACAGGCGGCGCAGTCACCGAAGGCGAAAATGTTCTCGTCACGGGTGGTTTGCAGGGTCGGCAGCACTTGCAGCTGGTTGATGCGGTTGGTTTCCAGGCCATCGATGTCCTTGAGGAAACCCGGTGCGCGAATCCCGGCGGCCCAGACTTTCAGGCTGGCCTTGATTTCGTTGCCGTCGGCGGTGATCAGGCTGTCGGCCGTCACTTCGCTGACAGCGGCATTGGTCATGACGTTGACCCCGAGTTTCTCCAGGGTTTTATGCACAGGCCCGCCAATCCGCTCCGGCAGTGCCGGCAGCACCCGTGGACCGGCTTCGATCAGAGTGATGTGCATGTTTTCCGGTTTGATCCGGTCCAGGCCATAGGCTGCCAATTCGTGGGCGGCGTTGTGCAGTTCGGCGGCCAGTTCGACCCCGGTGGCACCGGCGCCGACGATGGCCACGCTGATTTGCTCGATCGCGTCGGTCTGGCCGGCGTGAGCGCGCAGATAGTGATTGAGCAGTTGCTGGTGGAAGCGCTCGGCCTGTTTGCGGGTGTCGAGGAACAGGCAATGCTGCGCCGCGCCCTGAGTGCCGAAATCATTGGTGGTGCTGCCGACGGAAATCACCAGCGAGTCGTAAGGCACTTCACGCGCGGGTACCAATTCCACACCGGCTTCGTCATAGGTGGCGGCCAGCTGGATTTTTTTCTGCGCACGATCAAGCCCGCTCATGCGCCCCAGTTGGAACTCGAAGTGGTTCCATTTGGCCTGGGCAACATAGTTGAGTTCATCTTCGGAGGAGTTCAGGGAACCGGCCGCCACTTCGTGCAACAAGGGTTTCCAGATGTGGGTCAGGTTCGCGTCGACCAGCATCACGCTGGCTGTGCCGCGCTTGCCCAGAGTCTTACCCAGGCGGGTAGCCAACTCCAGACCGCCGGCGCCGCCGCCGACAATGACAATACGATGGGACATGGGGATAACTCGCAAGGCTAAAGGAAATCGGTGTCAGTACCTTCGCGAGCGCAAGGCAGCTCATAGCGTCAGGTAACTGATAAGTCGGCTCAACAGGCCCAGACCAATGGTCACTGCCAATACCAGTACAAGGAGCATCCACGGCCGGAAGGGCCGGCGCTCGACTTGGTGCTGGGACAACTGCAGGTACTCTTCGACATGCTTTTGGTCGTCGGGGTTCAGGCGGCTGGTCATATCGGGCCTCGTCAGGGGTAGACGTTGCTGAATGTGTAAAAGCTACAGTGTTTTTTGCCCAGGGTTGAACGCAGCATAGCCGCTGTCTGGAATGGGTTCGACGCTTACGGTGTCGTCCAGGCGAATGATGCCACTTTGTAACACCCGGGCAGTGATTCCGCCATGTCCGCGCACGGCCTGAAAGGTGCCGATGCCCAGGTTGCTTTCCAGGCGCGCGCAGGGCTGGCACCAGCCGGTGGTTTCGAACGTTGCCTGGCCGATCCGGAAGCGGCGGCCCTTGAGGCTGAACAGATTGATGCCACTGATAACGAGGTTGCGCCGCAGATCTTCAGGCCGGACCGGATGATCGAGTGCGCGCCCCATCAGTGAACTGATGACCGCCAGGTGCTCCCACTGAATCAGCGTTACCTGCCGTGCATTGCGCACGCCCGGGCGGGCGTGGTCGCCGGTCAGGCCGGCTTCCAGGCGCGCTTCCACGGCATCGAGTTCAAGCATCGCCGAACGTGATTGCGGGCGCACGCCGATCCAGCGTACCCGACCTTGTTGCGGCACCTCGGCGATCAGCTCCTGCAGCGGGCTCACAGGCTGATCCCGACGTCGAACACAATGCTGCGCCCCAGGTTGCTGCGCAAGAAGTCCGGAGCATCCGGGTGAGCGAACAGCACGCGGGCAAAAGTCGGCCCAACCAATGATAGCGAACGCCAGCCCTGGCGCAGGTATTCGGTTGGTGGCGGGAAATGGCTGTTGAGGTCCAGCACTTCGCGTTTGAGGCTGGCGAAGGCAATGATGTCCAACTCACCCAGATCCATGCCGCGCTCTTTGTAGTTGTGCGCTTTTTTGCGCAAGGTCGGCGCCAATCGCAGCAAGAACTCGTTGGCGGGGATGCGTCGTGGCTTGGCCTCGCGGCGCACCAGTTGGCTCAGGGAGAACGCGCTGCGTCGGCGTTGCAGCTCGTCGCGCCATTCATCGTTGAGGCGCCGGCCCTCGTCGAGCACGAAGAACACCTCGAAACTGGCATCGCGAAACAACACATCCGGCGGCTCCCCGGCGGGGGCGAACTCATCGGCGCGATAGGGAATGTTCAAGCCTTGCAGCAGGCGCTGGCAGACCCAACGCTCACGCTCCCATTTGCGGGCATTGGACAGAAACGCGTTGGCTTGCTCGGCCGCGATGGTCAGCAGGCGTAAATAATCTGAGTCATCCATAGGCCCAAGCTTAGCGTTCAAATGTGATCGCAAAGAAGACAATTTGTCGAAGAGGCTCATAGCCTTCCGTTCCCATGCCCGTTCCAGGGCCCTGCACAAAACGGATAGTGGTCTGCGCTCACTGGCTATTGCCACGTATCGGACGGCTCTACCCTCGGCTGTACGGACGTAAGCCGTGTTACCGCCGCTCTAAAAAAACAACAACAAGAGATAAATGCCATGCGCAAGATCGACGTACATGAGGTTATCGACAACGCTCGCTTCAACCGCTTTCACTGGATGGTGCTGTTCTGGTGTGCCCTGATCATCATCTTCGACGGTTACGATCTGGTGATCTACGGCGTGGTCTTGCCGATGCTGATGAAAGAGTGGGGGCTCAGTCCTCTGCAAGCCGGTGCACTGGGCAGTTATGCACTGTTCGGCATGATGTTCGGCGCGCTGTTCTTCGGTCCGCTGTCGGACAGGATCGGCCGCAAGAAAGCCATCACCATCTGCGTGATGCTCTTCAGCGGTTTCACCGTGCTCAATGGTTTCGCCCGTAACCCCACCGAGTTCGGCCTGTGTCGCTTCATTGCCGGGCTCGGCATTGGCGGCGTGATGCCTAACGTCGTGGCGCTGATGAACGAGTACGCGCCGAAAAAAATCCGCAGCACGCTGGTCGCGATCATGTTCAGCGGTTACTCGGTGGGCGGCATGCTGTCCGCAGGGCTGGGCATTGTGCTGATCCCGAGTTTCGGCTGGCAGTCGGTGTTTTACGTGGCGGTCCTGCCGCTGCTGTTGTTGCCGCTGATCATGTACTTCCTGCCCGAATCGGTGGGCTTCATGTTGCGTCAGGGGCGCAATGAAGACGCACGCAACATTCTGCAGCGCATCGACCCGGCCTACGTCGCACAAACCTCTGACCAATTGTACATGGCCGAAGTGAAGGGCACGGGCACCCCGGTGTTGCAGCTGTTCCGTGACGGCCGTGCGCTGCGCACGCTGATGCTGTGGCTGGCGTTTTTCTGCTGCCTGTTGATGGTGTACGCGCTGAGTTCCTGGCTGCCGAAACTGATGGCCAACGCCGGTTACAGCCTGGGTTCGAGCCTGTCGTTCCTGCTGGTGTTGAACTTCGGGGCGATCTTCGGCGCGGTCGGGGGCGGGGTGCTGGGGGACAAGCTCAATCTGCCGCGGGTGCTGTCGGTGTTTTTCGCCATGGCGGCGGTGTCGATCACCCTGTTGGGGTTCAACAGCCCGATGCCGGTGTTGTACCTGCTGATCGCCATTGCCGGTGCCACCACCATTGGCTCGCAGATTCTCTTGTACGCCTGCGCCGCGCAGTTCTACTCCATGACGATTCGTTCGACCGGCCTGGGCTGGGCCTCGGGCATTGGGCGCAACGGGGCCATCGTCGGTCCGCTGCTGGGTGGCGCCTTGCTCGGGATCAGCCTGCCCCTGCAGCTGAACTTCATGGCGTTTGCCTTGCCCGGTGCGGTGGCGGCCCTGGCCATGACCGTGTTCGCCATCAGCAGCCGACGTAGCGCTGCTGGCGTCAACCCAGCGTTGTCAGCGACCGGTGCCTGAATCATGAAAGCGTTTTTCCAGGACTTCTCGTTGTCAGCCGCCGTGGCTGGATTCATTGCCACGGTGATTTCCTACGCTGGCCCGTTGGTGATCATCTTTCAGGCGGCAGAAGCGGCACATCTTTCGCGGGAAGTGTTGTCATCCTGGATCTGGGCGATCTCCATCGGCAGCGCCGTGCTCGGCATCGGTTTGAGCCTGCGCTACCGCGTTCCGGTGATCATCGCCTGGTCGGCGCCGGGTTCGGCGTTGCTGGTGACACTGTTGCCGGACATTTCCATGGCAGAGGCGGTGGGGGCTTATCTGGTCAGCAGCCTGATCATTTTCGTGGTCGGCATCTCGGGGGCTTTCGACCGGATCATCAGCAAGCTGCCCGCCGCCATCGCGGCGGCGATGCTGGCGGGGATCCTGTTCAGTTTCGGCACCGGGCTGTTCGTGTCGATGCAACACAAGCCGCTGCTGGTCCTGGCGATGTTTGCCACGTACCTGATCTGCAAGCGTGTGATGCCGCGTTATGCAGTGATGATGGTGCTGCAGGTGGGCTGTTCGATTGCCGCGTTCACCGGTGATTTGCATCGTGAAGCGCTGGTGATCGGCCTGGCCACGCCGGTGTGGATCACGCCTGAATTCAGCCTGGGCGCGATCCTGAACATCGCCTTGCCGCTGGTGATGGTGGCGCTGACCGGTCAGTTCGTGCCCGGCATGGCGGTGCTGCGCGCCAGTGGATATCCGACGCCGGCGAGCCCGATCATCACCAGCAGCGCGCTGGGCACGGCACTGCTGGCGCCGTTCGGTTGCCATGGACTGAATCTGGCGGCGATCACCGCGGCGATCTGCACCGGTCGCGAAGCCCACGAGGATCCTCGCAAGCGCTATGTGGCCGGGGTCGTCGGCGGCCTGTGCTACCTGCTGTTGGGGATCTTCGGCGCCACGCTGGTCTCGCTGTTTTCAGCGTTCCCCAAAGAGTTGATCGCGGCGCTGGCCGGGCTGGCCCTGTTCGCAGCCATTGCCGGCGCGTTAACGGGCGCGATGGTGGTGCCGAGCGATCGCGAAGCCGCGCTGGTGACCTTCCTGGTCACGGCTTCGGGCATGTCGTTGTTCGGTTTGTCCGCAGCGTTCTGGGGGCTGATTTTCGGCATGGTCACCCATGTGCTGTTGAGCGCCCGTCGTCCCTTTCCCCGTCGCAAATCCACTGCAACTGAAGTCCTTCAACCAGTCGATCAATAACAATAAGAGAAAAACGATGAATCAGATTCTCCCAACAACCGGTTCGGCGTTGTCCCTGGCTGTCGTCTCGAGTTTATCCACAGGTGCGATGGCCGCTGAAAAAGGCTTTATCGAAGACACCACCGCGACGTTGCAGGCGCGCAATTATTACTTCAGTCGCGACTATTCCGACATCGTCGGCGCCAACCAGCAATCGAAGGCTGAAGAGTGGGCACAGGGTTTCATCCTCAATGTGAAGTCCGGATACACCCAGGGCACCGTCGGGTTTGGGGTGGACGTCATTGGCTTGCTCGGCCTCAAGCTCGACAGTGCCCCGGACCGGACCAATACCGGTTTGCTGCCGGTGCAGGGCGACGGCCACGCGGCGGACAACTACAGCCGCCTGGAGGGCGCGTTGAAGATGCGCTATTCCAAAACCGAACTGAAAGTCGGTGAGCTGCAACCCAATCTGCCGGTGTTGGTATTCAGTGATATTCGTCTGCTGCCACCCAGTTATCAGGGCGCAAGCATCACCGCCAACGAGATCAATGGCCTGACGCTGCAGGGTGGTCACTTGAGTTCAACCAGCCTGCGCAACGAGGCTGGCGACGAAAAGATGCAAGCAATGCTGGGGCACGTGCCGCAGCGCCAGGTCAGCAGTGACGGTTTCAATTTTGCCGGCGCTGATTATGTCTTCAACGACAAGCGCAGCTCGATCAGCGCCTGGTACGGGCAACTGGAAGATATCTACAACCAGCGTTTTCTGGGTTTAAAGCACAGTGAGCCGGTGGGCGACTGGATCCTCGGCGCCAACCTCGGTTACTACGACTCGCGCGAGGACGGCAACAAACTGCTGGGTAACATCGACAACCAGGCGTTCTTCTCGTTGCTGTCGGCCAAGCGTGGCGGCCATACGTTTTACGTCGGCTATCAGGGCATGTTCGGTGACAGTGCGTTCCCACGGGTGTTTGCCAACATCTCGCCGTTGGGCAACGAAGTGCCGACCTATGAGTTCGCCTTCACCGATGAACGTTCCTGGCAGGCGCGCTACGACTACGACTTCGCGGCGCTCGGCGTACCGGGGCTGACCAGCACCGTGCGCTACATCAGCGGCAATAACGTCGATACCGGCAAGGGCTATGAAGGCAAGGATCGCGAGCGTGACCTGGATATCGGCTATGTGTTGCAGAGCGGCAGCCTCAAAGGCCTTGGCATCCGTGTGCGCAACGCGATGGCACGTTCCAACTACCGCAGTGATATCGACGAGAACCGCTTGATCCTCAGCTACACATGGACCTTGCTGTGAGCCTGGCGATCACAGGTTGCTGGTGCAATCACCCATGACGTTGTAGGTCACGCGATGGGCCTGTCCTTGATGATCAATGTATTCCATGGTCGCCGGTACAACCCCGCACGCAGTCGCCGTGTCGGACACCGAAACCACCTTGGCGATGTCCAGTGGCTGCGCCGGGTTGTACAGGACCGCGAGGGGCTCGTTGTCGGCGGCCATGGCCGAGGTGGCGATGACGGTCAGCAACAGGCTGATCAACGTTTTCATATTGGCATGCTCCGTGTCGGATTCGATGTCTGAATTTTAGTCTTTGCCACCGACGGATAAAGGGGCGAACCAGGGATGCAGCCTTACATAAAACGTAACAGTCATCGCCCTATCCTTCGCGACGTTTTCTCGATGGCAAGGTCCGTACCCGGGTGGACTTTCTCAAGTCAGAGCTACCGAAGCTGTTCGCCGAAGATGACGCGGTGATGAGCGATCCGCGGCATTGGGCTTGAAGTCGAAGGGCGGGCGAGTGGCGGTGTAGACTGAAGGTCTGTTGTTCTTCGCCTGGGAGGCGCGCGTAGCCATGATCGGTGCAGAGTTGCTGTCATCGCAAACCCTTGCGGTCGGCTGGCTGATCTATGTGCCGGTGTTGATCTGGGCGATCTGTCGCGCGCCGTGGGTTGAGCTGTTCACCGACAGCCGTCGTCAGCATCTGCTGTTCGGAACGGTGTTTGCGCTGTTTCTGTTGTGGCTGGTGCGGCGCGACTTTGATACCGGCGTGTCTTACCACTTCATCGGCATGACAGCGGTGACGCTGCTGCTGGACTGGCCGTTGGCGCTGGTTGGCGGGTTGGTTGCACAAACGGGGTTGGTGTTGCTCGGTCGACAGGACTTGGCGGCGGCCGGGGTCAATGGCGCGCTGTTGATTGCGCTGCCGGTGCTGGTCACCGAGTGCTGCGCCATTCTGGTGGAGCGGGCGCAGCCACGAAATCCCTTCGTGTATATCTTCGTTTCCGGATTTTTTGCGGCGGCGCTGTCGGCGTTGCTGTGCCTGCTGCTGGCGCTTTGGTTGCTGTGGTTCGACGAGCGTTTCGAGATGCCGTACTGGCTTGAGGATTTTGTCGGTTACCTGTGGCTGATCATTTTCCCCGAAGCGTTTATCAACGGCATGATCGTCAGTGCGCTGGTGGTGTTCTGCCCGGAGTGGCTGGAAACGTTCAACCGCACCCGTTACCTCTCGGCTCCCTGGAAGGACGACGATCCCAAGTCCTGATCCGCATCAAGACCTGGAATCGCCCATTCGATGGATCAGTGACGCGGGTCGAAGTCACCGCTGAACATCTCGTCCTCGGCATCGGGAGCCACCGGAATCTTGTGCTCTTCGGACGCCCAGGCACCCAGGTCGATCAGTTTGCAGCGGTCGGAGCAGAATGGCCGGAACTTGCTTTCGGCGGTCCATTCCACGGGGGCGCCACAGGTTGGGCATTCGACGGTTGTTGGTTGGCTCATGACTGGCCTCCACGCAAAGATAGATAAAAGTGATGCAGGCGTTCGACCTCGCTGTGCAGCCAGGCAAGGTCGCGGTCATTGACCACGACGTCGTCTGCATGGCTCACGCGATCCTGGCGGCTGGACTGGGCCTTGAGGATCGCCTGGACTTGCTGCTCGCTGGTCTGGTCACGTTGCAGGGTGCGTTCGATCTGCAATTGTTCGGGGGCATCGATCACCAGCACCCGTTGGGTCATGGCGTATTGTCCGGACTCGATCAGCAGCGGCGAAACAAGAATCGCATAAGGCGATTTTGCCAGCGCCAGGTGGTGAGCGATTTCCTCGCCGATCAGCGGATGCAGGAGGGCCTCCAGCCAGCGGCGCTCTTCAGGCACTTCGAAGATCAATTTGCGTAGCGCCGCGCGGTCCAGTTGCCCGTCGGCCTGCAACACGCCGGGGCCGAAGTGTTCGGCGATTTGTGCCAGTGCCGGGCGGCCGGGTTCCACTACCCAGCGAGCGGCATGATCAGCGTCGACCACATGCACGCCCAGGTCGATGAAGTGTTGGGCGGCCGCGCTTTTGCCGCTGCCGATGCCGCCGGTCAGGCCGAGAATCCAGGGTTTTTCCACAGGGCTATTCATTTCAAACCGACAAACTGCCAATAGAGGTCGGTTATTTGACCACCCCAGAGCAACGCAATCCAGCCGGCAATGGCCAGATAGGGGCCGAAAGGGATCGGCGTCGAGGTTTTTGCGTTGCGCCAGCGCAGCAGTATCAGCCCGATAATGGCACCCACCAGCGAGGACAGCAGGATGGTCAGGGGCAAAATCTGCCAGCCACCCCAGGCGCCCAGCATCGCCAGCAGCTTGAAATCGCCGTAGCCCATGCCGTCCTTGCCTGTGACCAGCTTGAACAGCCAGAACACCGACCACAGCAGGCCGTAGCCGGCAATCGCCCCCCAAAGCGCCTCGTGCAACGACACGAACAGGCCGAAGCTGTTGACGATCAACCCCAGCCATATCAACGGCAGCACCAGTACGTCCGGCAATATCTGATGTTCGGCGTCGATCAGGCTCATCGCCAGCAACCCCCAGCTCAGGATCAGCACCAGGGCGGCTGGCCAACCGAAGCCAAAGTGCCAGGCCACAAACGCCGACAACAGACCGCAGGCCAGTTCGGTCAACGGATAGCGCGGGCTGATCGCTGCCGCACAGGCTGAGCAGCGGCCGCGTAAAAACAAATAACTGAGCAGCGGGATGTTTTCCCAGGCGCGGATGCGGTGACCGCAGTGCGGGCACTGGGAGTGGGGCAGCAACAGGTTGTAAGTCGGCAGTGGCGTTTCGCCACGCAGGCCGAGAATGTCATGGGCCTGCTCGCGCCAGTCGCGTTCGAGCATTTTCGGCAGGCGCCAAATCACGACATTGAGAAAACTGCCGACCAGCAGACCGGTGATGCCTGCGAGAACGACAAAGGCCAGCGCAGAGTGAATCAGGATTTCATTCAAGGGCATGTCAGATCGCTGAGCCAAGTTGGAAGATCGGCAGGTACATGGCAACTACCAGTCCACCGACGATAACACCCAGCACCACCATGATGAACGGCTCCATCAGACTGGTGAGGTTATCGACCATGTTATCGACGTTGTCTTCGTAGAACCCCGCGACTTTGTCGAGCATAGCGTCCAGGGTGCCGGACTCTTCGCCGATTGCAGTCATTTGTATCGCCATGTTCGGAAAGACGCCGCAGGTGCGCATGGCGAAGTGCAATTGCATGCCGGTCGAGATGTCCTGCCGGATGCGCAATACCGCGTGCTTGAACACGACATTGCCGGTCGCACCGGCCACTGATTCCAGGGCCTCCACCAGCGGCACGCCGGCAGCGAAAGTGGTCGACAGTGTACGGGCGAACCGGGCCACGGCGGACTTGTGCATCAGGGTGCCCACCAGCGGCAGTTTCAGCAGCCAGGTGTCCATCCGGTCACGGAAGGCCGGGGATGTCCTGAGGGCGTGGCGCACGCCGAAGGCCGTTGTGACCAGCGCGCCAAGGACCACCCACCACCAGGCCTGCATGAATTGCGACAGGCCAATGACCATCACGGTGAAGGCCGGCAGTTCGGCGCCAAAGCCTTTGAACACGGATTCGAACTGCGGCACGACATTGACCAGCAGAATCCCGGTGACAATCGCCGCGACGAACACCACCACCAGCGGGTAGGTCATGGCTTTCCTGATCCTGGCCTTGAGGCTTTCGCTTTTTTCCTTGTAGGTTGCGACCCGCTCCAAAAGGGTGTCGAGGGCACCGGCCTGCTCGCCGGCATCCACCAGGTTGCAATACAGCTCATCGAAATACCGGGGCTTCTTGCGCAGGGCGGCGGCGAAACTGCTGCCTGCCGCAACTTCCTGTTTCAGTTCGTCCACCAGCTTGCGCATGGCCGGATTGTCGAAGCCTTCGCCGATGATGTCGAACGACTGCAACAACGGCACGCCGGCCTTCATCATCGTCGCCATTTGCCGGGTGAACAGGGCAATGTCCTGGGCCTTGATGCGCTTGCCCATGTCGAAAACCGAAGGGTTTTTCTTGCGCACCTTGCCGGGACTGATGCCTTGCTTGCGCAGTTTCGCCTTGATCAGCGCCGGGTTTTGAGCGCTGAGTTCGCCGGTCACTTTTGTGCCTTTGCGGTCGATGCCTTCCCATGCATACACGCTGATTTTCGCTGCCTTGACCGCCATGTTCAGTCCTGGGTATTCCGATTGAACTGCTCTTATAGCCTAGTCAAGGGACGGGGCCAAACCCACTCGGTGAGGTGACAAAAAACGTCATATAGTGCTGATCCTGGTAGTAGGTAATGGCTTTGCGGGCCACCAAGCCCCTGCCAACAGGGGCTTCTGGCCTTGGCACAGGCTGTGCTGCCATGGGGCAGGTCATGAGCCTTCGACTCATGCATGGAGCTTGTACATGAACAATCAGAAAGGTTTTACCCTGATCGAGTTGCTCGTCGTGGTGGCGATCATCGGGATCCTGGCAACACTGGGCCTGCCGATGTATTCCAAGTACCAGGCCCGGGCCAAGGTCACGGCGGCACTGGCCGAGCTGACTGCAATGAAGGTGCCGTTCGAGGATGTGATCAACCAGGGGGAAAACCCGACAATTGCCAATGTGGCACCCGCTGGCAAGGCATCGACCAACCACTGCGCCCTGTCTGTGACGGCTACAACGCAGGCGGGAGCGGGATCAATCGTTTGTACGTTGCGCAATGCCCCGGGGGTGGTCCAGGACAAAACCGTTACCCTGACACGGGACGAAACCAAAGGTTGGTCATGCAAGAGCAGCGTTTCCGAGGACTACTTGCCTAAAGGTTGTTCCGGGTCTGCGGCATGAAGTGCTGAATCAAGTCCCCGCTTTTGCGGGGTTTTTTCTGTTTGTCGACCTGTCGTCAAATGCTGCAGATAAAGCTCAGAAATTTCAGCATCTTAGGAACTTTCCATAAACCCGCAACTTGCATGCAGAGTTTGTGCTTCTCGTGCATTTTGCATGATTTCGAAATTTGGCTGATTTTATAACTTGTTGATTTATAAAGCTTTGTTCTTTGTTTCAAAGTTGGCATAGCGTTCGCAATATCCCAGATAACCCTGCCGGCAAGACACCCGGCAGACTTTCCGAAAAACAGGAGTTACTCGTATGAAGAAGTTCGCTATCACTGCCGCTGCTGCTACCGCGCTGACCCTGACCATGGCCAACGCCGCGTTTGCTCAAACCACCCAGGCAACCCAGTCGCCAATGGTGCTGGCTGCCGGTGAAATGACCGAAGCGAAAGAAGCTACTTCCGATACCTGGATCACCACCAAAGTCAAAGCTGACCTGATGACCGAAAAAGGCATTCCAGGTAGCGACATCAAGGTTGAAACCAACAAAGGCGTGGTATCGCTGTCGTCGACCACCGCCGTGACCGATTCGCAAAAAGAAATGGCTGTGGCCATCACCAAGAAAATCAAAGGCGTCAAGGCGGTCTCCGCTGACGGCCTCAAAGCCGAGTAAGGCAAGACTTCTCGCCTGGACCGGGAGAAGGCGCGACAGACGGGCAGAGTCATACGCCTGTTGCAACCTGAGAGTTCATGCGAAAGGCCATAAGGATGTGGCCGTCACAGGCCCCGTGCATTTTTGCCGGGGCCTGTTCTATGTGTGGCGCTGAAAATCAATTGTGGGAGCGAGCTTGCTCCGGGCGGCGTTCCGACGATGACAGCCTTTCAGGCGACATCGATGTCGACTGTTTGGTCGCCATCGCGAGCAGACTCCAGCCGCCGATACATCACTCGGCATCCAGATGCATCGGCGTCACCACGCGGCCGTCGCTTTGCGCTTCGCCCAGATTGGCGTCGATGAAGTACACCCGGTCATCTTCCAACTGGGCCTTGTCGACCAGGTAATCCTTGATGCTGCTGGCGCGTTCCTGGCCCAGTTGACGCAACAGCACGTCGCTGGAGCTCCAGAACTTGATCACCTCGGCACGCATTTTCGCGGTGCGCTCTTCCTTGCCCAGATCCTTCCATTCGGCGGGGGGCTGGGTTTTCAGGCGGGTGCGGTAGATACCTTCGAGCAGCGGGCCTTTTTCCCCGTCCGGCACTTCCAGCAACGAAGCCTGGGCCGGGACCTTGTCACCGCGGCGCTGGAGCATTTTGTAGTAGTTGTACTGGTATTCACGTTCCAGGCGTTGTTCGGCGATCAGCGGGCCATCGCTGCTCTGGGCGGCGGTGCCTTCGATTTCCAGGCGCAGGGTCGGACGCTCCTTGAGCGCCTTGGACAGTTTGTCCAGGGCGCCTTCGGCGTCCTTGCCCAATTCGCTGGAACCCGCTGCAAATGAAACGCTGCCCAGGTCTTCCGAGCCACCACCGTTGACCAGCCCGCCAATCAGTTTGAACGGTGCTGCCGCGGCTTTGACGACCAGGTTGCGCAGGGTCTGCCAGATAATCGGCATGACGCTGAACTGAGGGTTGTTCAGATCGCCGCTGACCGGCAGTTCGATGGAGATCTTGCCGTCGACGTCCTTGAGCAAGGCAACGGCCAGTTTCAACGGCAGGCTCACGGCATCCGGGCTGTCGACTTTTTCACCCAGTTCCAGTTGTTCGACCACCACTTTGTTTTCGGCTTTGAGCTGACCCTTGGTGATCTGGTAGTGCAGGTCGAGATTAAGCCGGCCCTTGCGGATACGGTAGCCGGCGAACTTGCCGGAGTAGGGCGTCAGCGTGGTCAGTTCCACGCGTTTGAAGCTGGTGGCGATGTCGAGGCTGGCCATCGGGTCGAACGGATTGACCGAGCCCTTGATGGTCACCGGCGCGTAGCGATCGACCTTGCCCTTGACGTCGACACTGGCCGGTTTCGGCTGACGGCTGTCGATGGTGCCGATCTGCCCGTTGAGTTGCTGGATGGCGGTGGCGAAGTTCGGGGTCAGGCTGAAGTCGGCGAAGTTGGCCGAACCGTCATTGATGAAAATGCCGCCGATGTGGATGCCCAAGGGTTTTTCGTTGCTGGCCGGTTTGTTCGCCGCCGGTTTTGCCGCGGAGTCCGCCGGCTGGGGAACCAGCAGGTCATCGATGTTGGTGGTGCGATCATCGTTGATCATGAAGCGCGCATAGGGCTGGAACAGGTTGATCTTGTCGATCGACAGGCTGTCCCCATGCTGATAGTTCAGGCCTTCGACCACGACCTGTTGCCACTTGAGGAAGTCGCGGGTTTTCAGGGTATCCAGGGTATGGAGCTGATCGACCTGGGCGCGGCCGGTGACGTTGAACGCCAGGGGTTCGGTGCTTTTCAGGTCGACCGCCAGATCGCTGCCGAGCATGCCGCTGCGCAGTTCCAGGCGAATGAACGGTGTGATGTAGGACTGGGCAACCCGCAAGTCGATGTCCTTGGTCTGTACCTTCAGTCTGGCGCTGACCGGAGCCAGGTTGACCTCGCCGTCGGCCATGATCTTGCCTTGCTTGCCCACGCCGCTATCGAGCTTGAGGGTAAAGGGTGAACCGTTGAGGCTGTCGAAGTTTTGCAGGTCAAGGTTCAGCGGACCCAGTTCCAGGGCGACAGCAGGTTGTGCCTTGCGGTCCGCCAGATGCACCTGGTAGTCGCGCAGTTGCACATCCTTGAGCAGCACCTGCCAGGGTTTGTCTGGGGTGGCCGGTTCAGGTTTCGGTGAGTCTGCCGCCGCCGGAGTGCTGGTCGGTTCGACATCTGCCTTGGCTTTGGCGGTGGGTTTTGACGGTTGGCTGGCGAACAGTTTCTGCCAGTCGAGTTGGCCGTCCGACTCCAGCGCGGCCCAGGTTTCCAGTTTGTGGCTGCGGATCTTGCCGACCACCACTTGCTGTTTGGCCAGGTCCACGGTGGTTTCGCTGACGTCCAGGCGCTCAAGCTTTACCAGCGGTCGGCCATCCGGCGCCTTGATCGCGAAGGGGGCGATGCTGACCGCTACATTGCTTAGCAGCAGCTCGGTTTCCTTGGTCAGGTTGAGTTTGTAGTCGGTGCTGATGCTCATGACGCCGTTTTCGAGATCCAGTGGCACGGCATCGCGCACATAGGGCCAAAAGGCTTTCATCTTGCCATCAGTGATTTTCAGCTTACCTTCGGAGGCGATCGGGATCAGGCTGAAGTTGCCGGTCCAGTCGATCTGTCCGCCATTGGGGCCGACGGCCACCAGGGTCATGTCGGCGCTGTCATCGGGCAGGGTGCTGAGGTTCTTCAGCTCGAAATCGAGTGTGTCGTAGAGAAACTCGATGGGTTCGCTGGGCCGGGCATCTTCAAAGTGTACGGCGCCGCCCGCCAGTTTGATCCGCTCGATGCGCAGCGGAAACGGCTTGGCATCAGGGTCGGCCGGCGTGGGTTCGCTCTCTGGTAGCTTGAACAGCCCGAGCAGGTTGAGTTTGCCGTCCTTGCTGAACAGGATTTCGGTCTTGGGCTTGGTCAGCTCGACATCAGACAGGTGCACCGCCTTGGTCCACAGGCTGTCGAATTGCAGATTGGCGTACAGGCGCTCGAAACCGACCTGTTCCTTGCCGGGTTCGCCGATGTTCAAGCCCCAAAGGGTCAGTTCAAGGCTGAACGGATTGAATTCGATCCGCTGGATGGTCGCGGGTGTAGTGGCGTAGCTGGCCAGTTGCTGGTTGGCAACGCGCAACGCGACACCCGGTAAAATCAGAAAACCCAGCAAGCTGTAGAGGGCCAGAGCAGTCAACAAGGCGCCAATGGCGCGAATCAATCCTTTGTACATGTGCGGCTTCATCTGTCTGAATCGGAGAGCCTTGGAGTATGGCATGCGTTTCCGGTTCCGAAGTGATCGGCCTGTTCAGGAAATTTCAGATTTCTCCGAGGACGGTCAGAGCTGAAGAATCAGGGTTTTCAGCGGTGGCTGTTGATCCAACGACGGAAAATCGGCGCCTGGCTTCATCACGGTCCATTCACGCACCGGCCGTCCGGCCTTTTCCGCGCAACGCAAAACCTGTTCGCGCCAGTCGTCCATGCTGACTTTTGCCAGGTTGTTGCAGCAGATCAGCACGCCGTTGTCGGCGGTGGTCAACAAGGCGGGTTTGAGCAGGCTTTGGTAGTCGCGCAGCAGGTCGACGGTGCCGAACGCGCTCTTGGCCCAGGCTGGAGGGTCCAGCAGCACCAGATCGTACTGGCGCTGTTCCAGGCGCTGATAGCTCGGCAGCTTTTGCCCGCGGCGCTGGCTGATCGGCAGCCCGGCCAGTTGGCGAATGGCCGGGAAGTAGTCGGACTGGATAAATTCCATGGTCGGCAACTGCGGGTTGAGTTGGCCGTTCTCCCGACCGACCGCCAGGTTGCCTTCGGCGAAGTCCAGGTTGCACACCTCGCGCGCGCCACCGGCGGCAGCACTGAGGCCGACACCACAGGTGTAGGCGAACAGGTTCAGCACGCTTTTGTTCTTGCTGTGATCCTTGACCCAGCCGCGGGTGTTGCGCAGGTCGAGGAACAGCAGCGGGTCCTGTCCGGCATGGCGCCCTCGCACCCGATACTTCAGGCCCCACTCGTGGCCGACCAGGTCTTGCAGGGCGGCTTCGTCGGCGCGGTAGACGATGTCTTCGCGATCGATGCGCGAGTTGCCACGGGAGCGGTCGTTGTAGACCAGCAGGGTTTCAAAACCCAGGTATTGATTGATCGCTTCGTGCAGTTGCAGCAGCGTCTCGCGCTCCAACGCCTGGTGGAAACTTTGCACCAGCAATTGCGGGCCGTAGCGGTCGATGGTCAGGCCACCGGCGCCTTCCTGGCTGCCGTGGAACAGGCGATAGCAATCGGTACCTTGCTGGTGCAGTTCGGCGAGCAGGTCCTGGCGTTGATCGAGGGCGGCGCGCAGCGCCTGATTCAAGGAAGACATGCTGGGCGCCTTGCAGGAGGGAATTGGGCGCGGGAGTTTAACAGTTTTGGCGCGGGACTCGACTTGCTCGCGAAGCTTTTGATCTTTGTTCTTTCTAAGTAATCCCCATCCGCCGTTTAGCCCGCTGCACTGACCCGTTACGCACCGCCCAGCGCAGCATCGGCGCACTGCGATTGACACTGGCGCGGATCAGCTTGCGTTGCAGCGGGTTCTGGCTGACGCCGAGCATGTCGCTGGCCCAGTCCGGCAGCAGGTCGATCCCGGCCTGCATCATCAGGCCGCCGAAGGGCTTGGCCAGACGGCTGGGGGCGGGGGCGTTCAATAGCAGGCGCAGCACTTCGCGACTGCGTTCATCGCACAACAATTGCGGGCGAACACGCTCAAGGTAATCGGAAATTCCCTGCCGTGAACGGGGCACATCACGCGCCCCAAGACGTTCGGCAACCAAGGCAATCTCGGCGTAATAACGATCCTGATCCGCGAGGGACAAATGTGGATTGCGATAGCGCAAATGCGCGGCGAGGAAGTTGCTGACTTCCGCGACGTGCACCCAGGTCAGCAGATCAGGATCGCTGGCTGCGTAAGGGCGCCCATCCGGTGCCGTGCCGGTCACTTGCAGGTGAATGGTGCGGACTTTTTCGATCAGCCAGTCGGCATCCTGTCGAGAACCGAAGGTGGTGCCGGAGATGAACTGCCCGGTGCGGCGCAACCGGCCGAGCATGTCTTCACGAAAGTTCGAATGGTCCCAGACCCCGGCCAATGCCAGCGGGTGCAGGGCCTGCAGCATCAGGGCGCTGATGCCACCGATCAGCATGCTGCTGAAATCGCCATGGACTTGCCAGCTCACCGAGTCCGGCCCGAACAGCCCGGGGTCGCCCTTGGGGTTTTCCAGGTCGAGTTTGCCCAAAGACAAACCGGTCAGGCTCATGATCTGGGTTTCGATGCGGGTGCGGATGAATTCCATGGCCACTCAGTGATGAAAGAGGAGGGCGCGGCCACTGGCCGCGCCTGTAGGTTACTGGTTCAAGCGCTTGTCGATCAGCCCTTGCACCACGCTCGGGTCTGCCAGGGTCGAAGTATCACCCAGACTGTCCAGTTCATTGCAGGCGATCTTGCGCAGGATGCGCCGCATGATCTTGCCTGAGCGGGTTTTCGGCAAGGCCGGGGCCCACTGGATCAAGTCCGGTTTGGCGAAACTGCCGATTTCCTTGCTGACCAGGGCCAGCAATTGCTTCTTCAGTTCATCGTTGGTTTCGACGCCGTTCATGGGCGTGACGAAGACATAGATGCCCTGGCCCTTGATGTCGTGGGGATATCCGACCGCAGCGGCTTCGGCGATGCTCTCGTGCAGCACCAGGGCGCTTTCCACTTCGGCGGTGCCGATACGGTGGCCGGACACGTTGATCACATCGTCGATGCGCCCGGTGATCCAGTAGTCGCCATCTTCATCGCGCCGTGCGCCGTCACCGGTGAAGTAGTAGCCGGGGTAGGGTTTGAAGTAGGTGTCGACCATGCGTTGCGGGTCGCGATAGACACTGCGGATCTGCGCCGGCCAGCTGGATTTTATGGCCAGTACGCCGCTGCCGGCGCCCTTGATTTCCTTGCCTTGCTCGTCGAGCAGCACCGGTTGCACGCCGAACATCGGTTGTGTCGCACAACCGGGCTTGATCCGCTGGGCACTGACCAGCGGGCTGAGCATGATGCCGCCGGTTTCGGTCTGCCACCAGGTATCGACGATCGGGCAACGCTCTTGGCCGACCTCATGGAAATACCATTCCCAGGCTTCCGGGTTGATCGGCTCGCCGACCGTGCCGAGTAGCCTGACGCTGGCGCGGGATGTTTGCTTCAACGGTTCCGGGCCTTCGCGCATCAGTGCGCGCAGGGCCGTCGGGGCGGTGTAGAAAATGTTCACCTTGTGCTTGTCGATCACCTGCCAGAAGCGCGAGGTGCTCGGGTAGTTCGGCACGCCTTCGAAGATCAGCGTGGTCGCGCCGTTGGCCAGCGGGCCGTAGACGATGTAACTGTGGCCAGTGACCCAGCCGACGTCGGCGGTGCACCAGAAGACTTCGCCGTCGCGGTAGTCCAGCACGTACTTGAAGGTCATCGCTGCTTGCAGCAGGTAACCGCCGGTGGTGTGCAGCACGCCTTTGGGTTTGCCGGTGCTGCCGGAGGTGTAGAGGATGAACAGCGGGTCTTCGGCGTCCATCGGCTCGGGCGGGCAATCGGCGCTGGCTTCGCTCAGTGCCTGCTGGTACTTGATGTCTCGTCCTTCGACCCGGTTCACCGACCCCTTGCTGCGCTCGACCACCAGCACGGTGCTCACGTCCGGGCAGCTTTGCAGCGCCTTGTCGACGTTCTGCTTGAGTGGCACGACCTTGCCGCCGCGCACACCTTCATCGGCAGTGATCACGGTGCGGCAGTCGGCGTCGAGAATGCGGTCGCGCAACGAGTCCGGGGAGAAACCGCCGAACACCACCGAGTGCACCGCGCCGATGCGGGTACAGGCCAGCATGGTGTAGGCCGCCTCGGGAATCATCGGCATATAGATGCACACACGGTCGCCTTTTTTCACGCCACGGCTTTTCAGCACGTTGGCCAGGCGGCAGACGTTTTCATGCAGTTTTTTGTAGGTGATCGATGTCGAGTCGGCAGGGTCGTCGCCTTCCCAGATGATGGCGACCTGATCGCCGCGTTTCTCCAGGTGCCGGTCGATGCAGTTATAGCTGACGTTCAACTGCGCGCCGGCAAACCAGGTAGCTTCACCGGTTTTCAGGTTGTAGCGCTGGACGGTTTCCCAGGGGGCGCTCCAGTCGAGAAAACGCGTGGCCTGTTCGGCCCAGAAGGTGCTGGGGTGTTCGATGGATTGGCGGTACAGGCGCTGATAGTCGTCTTGACTCAATTGCGCGGCCCGGCGGACGGCATCGGCTTTGGGGAACGTGCTGATATCGAACATGACGGTTCCTTATTCTTGTTTTGCGACAAAGATAAAGATGCGCCGAGAGGTCAAAGGGTTCAAGAGGGGAGCTGTGCGACCCTCGTAGGAGCTGCCGAAGGCTGCGATCTTTTGACGTTGCTTTGAAGATCAAAAGATCGCAGCCTTCGGCAGCTCCTACAGTGATAGTGCACGCCACCGTTTTTGCAGTAAACCCGGTGCCGTTTGAAGGGGCGGGCTAACCGCCCCTTCAGCCGATCACCCGCGGTGACGACCACGGAAGTAATTGATCAGCCCTTGGGTCGAGGCGTCCTCGGCCGGGGTTTCTTCGCTGCCGACCAGGCGGTTGTAGACGCCTTTGCCCAGCTCTTTGCCCAGCTCAACACCCCACTGGTCGAAAGCATTGATGCCCCAGATCACGCTTTGCACGAAGACTTTGTGCTCGTACATCGCCACCAGAGCGCCGAGGCGACGCGGGCTGATGCGCTCGACCACCAGGGTGTTGCTCGGACGGTTGCCCGGGATCACCTTGTGTGGCGCGAGTTTTTGCACTTCGGCGTCACTCATGCCTTTGTCGCGCAGTTCGGTTTCGGCCTCGCCAAGGGTCTTGCCGAGCATCAGCGCCTGGCTCTGCGACAGGCAGTTGGCGTACAGCCACTGGTGGTGGTCGGACACCGGGTTGAAGCTGACGATCGGCACGATGAAGTCAGCCGGGATCAGTTGGGTGCCCTGGTGCAGCAACTGGTGGTAGGCGTGCTGACCGTTGCAGCCGACACCGCCCCAGATCACCGGCCCGGTGTCGGTGGACACGGGCTTGCCGTCCTGGCGCACGCTCTTGCCGTTGGATTCCATGTCCAGCTGTTGCAGGTGCTTGGTGATGTTGCGCAGGTAGTGATCGTACGGCAGGATCGCGTGGCTTTGCGCGCCCCAGAAGTTGCCGTACCACACGCCGAGCAAGGCCAGCAGCACCGGCATGTTCTGTTCGAACGGCGCGGTCTGGAAGTGCTGGTCCATGGTGTAGGCACCGGACAGCAACTCCTTGAAGTTCGACATGCCGATGGCCAGGGCAATCGGCAAACCGATGGCCGACCACAGCGAGTAGCGCCCGCCGACCCAGTCCCACATCGGGAAAATGTTTTCTTCGCGGATGCCGAACGCCACGGCGGCGGCGTTGTTGCTCGAAACCGCGATGAAGTGGCGATACAGCTCGGCTTCCGAACCACCCTGGGCCAGGTACCAGGCACGGGCGGCCTGGGCGTTCTTCAGGGTTTCAAGGGTGTTGAAGGATTTCGACGAGACGATGAACAGCGTGGTCTCGGCGCGCAGCTTCATGGCCAGTTCGTGGAATTCGCTGCCGTCGATGTTCGCCAGGTAATGGCAACGCACGCCTTTCTGGGCGTAGGACAGCAAGGCTTCGGACACCAGCTCCGGGCCGAGGAAGGAGCCGCCGATGCCGATGTTCACCACGTCGGTGATCGGCTTTTCGGTGTAGCCGCGCCACAGACCGTCGTGGATACGGCCGACGAGGTCGGTGATCTGGTTCAGCACCTTGTGCACTTCGGGCATCACGTTGACGCCATTGACCGACAGCTTGTCGCCGACCGGGCGGCGCAGGGCTGTGTGCAGGGCCGGACGACCTTCGGAAGAGTTGACGATTTCGCCATCGAACAGCGACTTGATCGCGCCCTTGAGGTCGACTTCGTTGGCCAGGCCCACCAGCAGATTGCGGGTCTCGGCGTTGATCAGGTTTTTCGAATAGTCGAGAAACAGGCCGCAGCTGCTGAGGGTGAATTGAGTAAAACGCTGCGGATCGGCATTGAAAGCTTCGCGCATGCTGAAATCCTGCATGGCTTGGCGGTGGTCATTCAGCGCTTGCCAGGCAGGCAGAGCGGTAACGTCGTGAGGAGTGCGGTAATACGCCATCGCTGCGGGTTTCCTTATTACTTGAACGGCCTTTTGAACACTAAAAATCCCGGAGCGCTGTGGGTGGGCGTTCCGGTCAACTGCGTCGACACGATTTCATGGCGCAGGGCGACTACAGTAAACCCCGCGCAATGATCTGTCTTGACTTTGTCTGACCTGTTTCCGGTACTTTTTTAACATCGAAGTTAGGAATGGTCCGACAAACGGAAGAGACAGGGATCGGATCAGGCGACCTGGACCGGAATGGCGTTGCTGGTGTGGCTCAGTTCATTGCCCGGTGCCATGTAGAGCATGCGCGGCTTGAAGTTGAGCAGTTCGGCTTCGCTGTAATGAGCGTAAGCGCAGATGATCACGCGATCGCCAACCTTGGCCTTGTGCGCGGCGGCGCCGTTGACCGAAATCATGCGCGAACCTTCTTCGCCACGGATGGCATAGGTGGTGAAGCGCTCGCCGTTGTCGACGTTGTAGATCTGGATCTGCTCGTACTCACGAATGCCGGACAGGTCCAGCCATTCGCCGTCGATGGCGCAGGAGCCTTCGTAATCGAGTACAGCGTGGGTGACTTCGGCGCGATGCAGCTTGGCTTTGAGCATGATGGCGTGCATGAGTATTTCCCAGGTCGGAATCGAACGGCGGGCAGTTTGCCCGATGGCTTGAGAGGCAGCAATAAGGTGTGGAAACTGCCGCAGATCGAATGTGGGAGCGGGCTTGCTCGCGAAGGCGTTGCGTCAGTCGACGTATGTGTCAGCTGACAGACCGTATTCGCGAGCAAGCCCGCTCCCACAGGGTATTGCAGTGTTTAGATTGGCGCGTCGAGGTTCAGGTGCAGGTTGTCGATCAACCGCGTCGTACCGAGGAACGCCGCCACCAGAATCACCAGGTCACGATCCTGCGCCGTCGCAGGGCGCAAGGTCAGGGCATGGCGGATTTCCAGATAGTCGGGACGCAGGCCGGCGGCTTCGAGCTGTTTGATCTGGGTGCCGATCAGCGCCGGGTAGTCGCGTTCGCCCTGCCTGATCGCTTCGCCGATCGCATTCAGCGTGCGATAAACCACTGGTGCCACAGCGCGTTGCTCTTCGCTGAGGAAACCATTGCGCGACGACAGCGCCAGGCCATCGGTAGCGCGCACAGTGGGCTCGCCGATGATCTGGATCGGCATGTTCAGGTCATGAACCAGCGCGCGAATCACCGCCAGTTGCTGGAAGTCTTTCTCGCCGAAAATCGCCAGGTCCGGCTGGACCATGTTGAACAGCTTGCTGACCACCGTCGCCACGCCTTCGAAATGCCCCGGACGGCTGGCACCGCACAGGCCTTCGGACAATTGCGGGACGCTGACGCGGGTCTGGCCGGCCATGCCGTCGGGGTACATCTCTTCAACGGTGGGGGCAAACAGCAGATGGCAACCGGCCTGGAGCAGTTTTTCCTGGTCGGCGGCAAGGGTGCGCGGGTACTTGTCGAGGTCTTCGCCAGCACCGAATTGCAGCGGGTTGACGAAAACGCTCGCCACCACGAAGTCCGCCCGTTGGGAGGCTTTGGTCACCAGCGCCACGTGGCCGCTGTGCAGGTTGCCCATGGTTGGCACAAAGGCGATGCGCTTGCCTTCGCCACGGGCACGGGCCACGGCGGCCCGCAGTTCGCGTACGGTTTTTACGGTGTTCATGCAGAGAATCCGTGTTCGATCCCAGGGAATGTTGCCGCTTTGACTTCAGTCACGTAGGCAATCAATGCAGCTTCAATGCTGGTTTGGCCAGTCATGAAGTTTTTCACGAATTTCGGCATGCGGCCGGTAATGGACAGGCCCAGCATGTCGTGCAGAACCAGCACCTGGCCATCGGTGCGATTACCGGCGCCAATACCAATCACCGGAATCTTCACCGCCTGGGTGATTTCTTCCGCCAGTTCGCTCGGGACGCACTCGAGCAGCAGCATTGCCGCGCCAGCCTGTTCCAGGGCGATCGCGTCGGCACGCATTTGCCGCGCCTGGTTTTCATTGCGACCCTGGACCTTGTAGCCGCCAAGGATGTTCACCGATTGCGGCGTCAGGCCCATGTGCGCACAGACAGGGATGCCGCGCTCGGCCAGCAGGCGGATCGAATCGGCCAGCCACAACGCTCCTTCGACCTTGACCATGTGCGCGCCGGCCTGCATCAACAGAGCGCTGTTGGTCATGGCTTGCTCGGTGGTGGCGTAGGCCATGAAAGGCAGGTCGGCGAGGATCAGGGCATCGCTGTTACCGCGTTTGACGGCGGCCACGTGATAAGCCATTTCGGAGGTAGTGACAGGCAAGGTGCTGTCGTGGCCCTGCAAAACCATGCCGAGGGAGTCGCCCACCAGCAGCACTTCGACGCCGGCCTGGTTGCAGGCGTGGGCGAAGGTTGCGTCGTAGCAGGTCAGCATGGTGATTTTTTCACCTTTTTGCTTCAGACCTTGCAGGGTGGTCAGGGTGATGGCTGGCATGAAAAGTTCCTCATTCAGGCGCTGTGGAAACTACTGCGAGTAACGCGCGTGATTCTTCGTTGAATACAGGCGCACGCTCTTTCGTCGTGCTTTTAAGGCCTGGATTGCGCCCTTGAACGCCGTGTAGGCGGCAGCGGGACGCCTATAGTCGTGAGGAGAACGAGGGAAGTCAATTGCGTGTGTTACCGCATTGTTACGGGTGGGGTGTTACCGGGGTAACTGATGCGATTCAGCAGCAGATATTGTGATCGACGCAAAACCAATGTGGGAGTGGTGTCACGCCGGGAGCAGGCGTTCCAACCCGACGAACGGGCAGGCTGCGAGTAATTCACTTAGCTCGCGGCCATCGGCCAGGCGCAGATCCGCAGGGGCCAGTTCCGCCAGTGGATACAGCACGAAGGCCCGTTCCTGCATGTGGTAATGGGGAACCTTGAGGCGTGGTTCGTCGATCAGGCGATCACCGAACAGCACGATGTCGAGGTCAAGCGTGCGCGGCCCCCAGCGCACAAGGCGCTCGCGACCCTGGCCGTTTTCAATGGCCTGTAAGGCATCGAGCAAATCCAGTGGCGCCAGCGTGCTATCGAGAGCGGCCACCGCGTTGGTGTAGCGCGGTTGTCCAGGCAGCAGCGAGTCGCTTTGATAAAACGCGGATACCCCGACCAGTTCCGTTTGCGGCAAGTGCGCCAGCGCCTCGACGGCGCTGCGCAATTGTTCGGCGGGGTCAGCCAGATTGCTGCCCATGCCGATGTAGATGCGTTCCATGGATTACTCGCCCGTGGTGCTCGAAGCGCCGGCAGCGCGTTTGCGCTTGGAACCACCGCTGCGGCGACGCTTGCGCGGGGCGCCGGTGCCTTCATCCTTGCCGCTGAGGTCGCGAATCATGTCGCGACGCTCGCTTTCATTGGCGTCCTGATAGTCAGTCCACCATTCACCCAGGCCATCGGTCTGCTCGCCGGCGCTTTCGCGTAGCAGCAGGAAGTCGTAGCCGGCGCGGAAACGCGGATTGTCCAGCAACAGATCGGCACGCTTGCCGCTGCGGCGGGGCAGGCGTTCCTGCATGTCCCAGATTTCGCGGATCGGCATGGTGAAGCGTTTCGGAATCGCGATGCGCTGGCACTGTTCGGCAATCAGCTCGTGCGCCGCTTCCTGCATCGCCGGAATCGGCGGCATGCCACGCTCCTGCAGGCGCAGGACGCGGGCCGGCAGGGCAGGCCAGAGCAGGGCTGCAAAGAGGAACGCCGGGGTTACCGGTTTGTTCTGCTTGATCCGCAGGTCGGTGTTGATCAGGGCTTCGCTGATCAGGGTGTGGGTGTACGTCGGGTTGTATTCCAGTGCTTCGGCGCTGGCCGGAAACAGTGGATCGAACAATTGCAGGTCGACCAGCATTTCAAACGTATCGGCGGCATGGCCGGAGAGGAACAGCTTGAGCACCTCTTCGAACAGGCGGGCCGACGGGATCTCGCGCAGCATCGGCGCCAGGCCGCGGATCGGCAGGGCGCTGTGTTTTTCGATGCCGAAGTTCAGCTTGGCGGCGAAACGCACGGCCCGCAGCATCCGTACCGGGTCTTCCTGGTAGCGTTGCGTCGGATCGCCGATCAGGCGGATCAGGTGATTGCGGATGTCGTGTACGCCGTTGGCGTAGTCGAGGATGCGTTCGCTGACCGGATCGTAATACAGGGCATTGATGGTGAAGTCGCGACGTTGCGCGTCTTCTTCCAGGGTGCCGTAGACGTTATCGCGCAAAATGCGCCCGCTCTCGTTGCGCGAAGACTGGTTGCTGTCTTCCTCGTCTTCGTTTTGCGGGTGATTGGCGCGGAAGGTCGCGACTTCGATGATTTCGCGGCCGAAGTGGATGTGCACCAGCTTGAACCGGCGCCCGATGATTCGCGCGTTACGGAATTCGGCCCGTACCTGTTCCGGTGTGGCGCTGGTGGCAACGTCGAAATCTTTCGGTGTGATACCCAGCAGCATGTCGCGCACGCAACCGCCAACCAGGTAAGCCTGATAACCGGCGTTCTGCAGGCGTTCAACGATATTCACCGCGTAGCGGCTGAATTGCGCCTTCTGCAGCGAGTGTTGGCCGCTGTTGAGCACTTCAGGCGTGCTGCGAATGTGTTGCGTAGGACGCTTGGGAGAACGGAATGACTGGAACAGCTTCTTCAGCATGGGATGCACTGTTTGAAGGAATATTCGGCCATAACAGAAGAATGACCGCATGATGGGCGGGGATTCTAGCATTTAGTCGGGGGATGGTGTAGGACACAGCAGATATGAGCTGTAGGCCGCAGGCTTAAAGGCCGGAACGAGCCGATTTACGGGGATTTGCGAATCGCGCAAACCACAAGGGGAGCCGAAGCTCCCCAAGAAGTAGTTGCATGCTCTATTTTTATTTTTGGTTTCGGGCTTCTTGTTTTTGTTGAGTGCCCTCGCCATGAAGCTTTCCTTCATGACCCTCCCAATCGGGAGCCAAGAGCAAACGGATTGCTTTGGTCGCTGAATTGCAGTGATCTTTCGATCCAACCAGTACAGGCTCTGTCTTAGGACAGTTTTTGTTGTTCTCGGCCTGGTCGTGGGGCAAGCCCCAAATACAACGCCTCTCCAAAAGAATCAGTTAGCTGCGCCTCTCGCCGTCTTGTTTTTATTGTGCGTGAGTCGATTCGTCTTATTTTTATTGTCTTGTGCATTGCTTGTTATTGTTCTTGTACCAAACATATAGCAGGGTGCGTGCCAACTTTTTCGAAACCCAATAAAACAAGGGGTTAGGCCGGTTGGCAGGCATTTCGAGGGCCAAAAAAAGCCGGGGCTTCGTTACCGTAAGCCCCGGCTTCTGTTACGTGAAAAAGCTGAGGTAACAGTTTTTTCACAAAGTCACGTGTTACCCGCACATACGACAGGTGCGATTCAGCTTTCGCTGGCCACCCCGGTCTTGCGGCGCGGGATGCCCAGGCGCTGACGGCGCTCCCATAGGCATTTGCGGCTGACCCCGAGCTTGCGGGCCAGCTCGGTTTCGGTCATGTGGTCCTGATGTTCGAGGACGAAATGCTGGAAGTAGTCTTCCAGGGAGAGGTCTTCGGTCGGTTCGTGGTTGCTGTTACTGGTGTTGCCGTTGCCCTGTTGGGGCGCCAGGCCAATGAACTCGTCGTCTTCCAGGTCGCCCAGTTCGATGTCGATGCCCAACAGCTCGGCGGAAATTTCCGGGCTTTCGCACAGGATGACGGCGCGCTCGACGGCGTTTTCCAGTTCGCGAACGTTGCCCGGCCAGGCGTAGTGACGAATGGCTTGCTCGGCATCCGCGGCGAATTTGAGGTCGGTGCGGTTGACGCGCGCACTTTGCCGCGCCAGAAACGCATTGGCGATTTCGTTGACGTCCGCACCGCGTTCGCGCAGGGCTGGCAGCTTCAGCGCGATAACGTGGAGGCGGTAATACAAGTCTTCACGGAACTGGCCGATTTTCGCCAGGCTCTTGAGGTCGCGGTGAGTCGCCGCGATCAGGCGCACATCGACTTTTTGCGACTGCACCGAGCCCACGCGACGAATTTCGCCTTCTTGCAACACACGCAACAGGCGAGCCTGGGCTTCCAGTGGCAGTTCGCCGATTTCGTCGAGGAACAAGGTGCCGCCGTCCGCCGCTTCCACCAGGCCGGCGCGCCCGGCGCTGGCGCCGGTGAATGCGCCTTTTTCGTGGCCGAACAGTTCGGACTCGATCAGGCTTTCCGGAATGGCCGCGCAGTTCACCGAAATCATCGGCGCCTTGGCGCGTTTGGACAGATTGTGCAGGGCGCGTGCCACCAGTTCTTTACCGGTACCCGATTCGCCCTGGATCAGAACGTTGGAGTCGGTCGGTGCCACTTTGCGGATCTTGCCGTACAGGTCCTGCATCGGTGGGCACGAGCCGATAATGCCGATTTCACCGTTGCTGTTGTCGGTACCGGATTTCGCCGCACCGTTGGTGACTTTGCCAGCAACGGCTTCACCACCGGCTTGTACCGTTTGTCGGTCACGCAGGATTCGTGCGGCCGCTTGTAGCATTTCGTCATGGTCGAATGGCTTGGCAATGTAGTCCACCGCGCCCATTTTCATCGAGTCGACCGCCGAGCGCAGGCTGGCATAGCTGGTCATGATCAGCACCGGCGTGCCCTGGGCGAGCTTGATCAACTCCGTGCCAGGCGCGCCCGGCAGGCGCAGGTCACTGATGATCAGGTCGAACGAGGGAATGGTGAAGCGTTCTTGTGCTTCCTGCACTGATCCGGCTTCGCTGACCTGGTACTGGTTACGTTCCAGCAGGCGGCGCAAGGCGGAGCGGATGATGGTTTCGTCTTCGACGATCAAAATGTGCGGCATTGATTCGATACTCTCGACGGTCTCAGTTCACAGCGGACGTCGCTTCGACATGACGCGGCAAGGTAACCCTGATTCGGGTACCGCGTTGGCTTTGAACATCAGCCGGGCTGTCGATGGTGATTTGTCCATAATGCTCTTCAACGATGGAATAGACCAGTGCAAGGCCCAGACCGGTGCCTTCGCCAGGGTCCTTGGTGGTGAAGAATGGTTCGAACAATCGGTCCATGATGCTCGACGGAATACCGCTGCCTTCGTCTTCCACGATCAGGTCGACCGTGTGTTCGCCGGCTTCGCTCTTGACCCGTACCGCGCTGCCGGGAGGCGAGGCGTCACGGGCGTTTGACAGTAGGTTGATCAGTACCTGGGCCAACCGTTGCGGGTCGCCTTCGACCCAGTGATCGGGGTCGCACAGGTTGTAGAACTGCACTTCGAAATTGCGTCGGTTCAGGGCCAGCAGGCCGATGGCATCCTGAGCCACTTCGGCCAGACAGACGGGCTCGTCGCTGTGTTGATGGCTGCCGGCATGGGCAAAGCTCATCAGCGACTGGACGATGCGCGACACGCGTTTGGTCTGCTCGAGGATCTGGCCGCTGATTTCCTTCAGCTCGCCGTCTTCTTCACGTTCTTCGCGCAGGTTCTGCGCCAGGCACGCGATACCGGTAATCGGGTTGCCGATTTCATGGGCCACGCCGGCCGCCAGTCGACCGATGCTGGCCAGGCGCTCGGAGTGCACCAGTTTGTCTTCGAGCATCTGGGTTTCGGTCAGGTCTTCCACCAGTAATACCAGGCCACTGTTGCCCGGCGCGAGGGGTTCGTCGATCGCCGCTTTGTGCAGGTTCAGCCAGCGTGTCTGGCCGTCGAGTGCCAGGTGTTGTTTGTGCAAGTGCTCGTCCGGCAGATTGATGAAACCTTGCAGCAGGTCTTTCCATGGGTCGGCAATGGTACTCAGGCGCGAACCGACCACGCGCTGCGCGGCGATGCCGGTCAGTTCCTCCATGGCCTTGTTCCACATGAGGATCTCCTGATCCTTGGCCAGCGAGCAAACGCCCATCGGCAATTCCTGCAGGGTCTGGCGGTGGTAGCGGCGCAGGGCATCGAGTTCGGCGGCCAGGCCGGTCAGGCGCGAGTGGTAATCCTCGAGGCGGCTTTCGATGAAGTGAATGTCTTCGGTGACGTAGTTTTCGCCGCCGGCCTTGTATGGCAGGAACGTCTCGACCATGTCCTGGGCCACGCTCGGGCCCATCAGGCCGGAGAGGTTGGCCTCGATGCGGTCACGCAGGCGGCGCAGGGCATAGGGGCGGCGTTCGTCGAAAGGCAGATAGAGGTCGCGCAGTGCCTGTTCCACCTCTTTCTGCGCCGCCTTTGCACCCAGTGGCTTGGCCAGTTGCGTAGCGAATTCCTGGGGCGAGGCGGCGTGCAGTTCCCGGCGTTGCGGGCGGCGAACGTTATCCACGGCGCAGGCTTCGGCAGCGCTTGCCTCTTCGGTGCTGGCATTGGTGAACAACGAGATCAGGGTGAACATCAGCACGTTGGCCGCCAGCGAGGCAATCGCCGCCATGTGCCAGCTGGTGTCGTCCAGCACGTAGATCATGTTCAGCAGAGGAATGTAGAAGCCTTGCAGGTTGCCGACCAGTGGCAACAGCATGGTCACCAGCCACACCAGGATCCCCGCCAGCAAGCCGGCGATGAAGCCGCGACGGTTGGCGGTCGGCCAATACAGGACCGAGAGCACGCCCGGCAGGAACTGCAACGTGGCGACGAAAGCGACAATGCCGAGGTTGGCCAGGTCCTGTTCGGCACCGAGCATCAGGTAGAAGCCGTAGCCGGCCATGATGATCGCGACAATCAGCGCCCGGCGGGTCCACTTCAGCCAGCGGTAGATGTTGCCTTCGGCCGGTGGTTGATACAGCGGCAGCACCAGGTGGTTCAAGGCCATCCCGGACAGCGCCAGCGTGGTGACGATGATCAGGCCACTGGCGGCGGACAGTCCGCCGACATAGGCCAGCAACGCCAAGGCCTTGCTGTTGGCGGCTATGCCGATGCCCAGGGTGAAGTATTCCGGGTTGGTGGTGGCGCCGAGCTTCAGGCCGGCCCAGAGAATCAGCGGTACCGCCAGGCTCATCAGCAACAGGAACAGCGGCAGGCCCCAGCTCGCACTGACCAGCGAACGCGGGTTGAGGTTCTCGGTAAAGGTCATGTGATACATGTGCGGCATCACGATCGCCGAGGCGAAGAACACCAGCAACAGCGTACGCCACGGGCCTTCCTGCAAAGGGGTGTGCAGGGCAGCGAGCGCGGTCTGGTTTTGCAGCAGCCACAGTTCAAGCTGTTGTGGGCCGTCGAACACGCCGTAAAGCGCATACAGCCCGACACCGCCGAGGGCGATCAGCTTGATCACCGACTCGAAGGCAATCGCGAACACCAGGCCTTCATGCTTTTCGCGGGTGGCGATGTGGCGTGAGCCGAAGAAAATCGTGAACAGCGTAATCAGTGCGCAGAAACTCAGGGCCACGCGATGCTGTACCGGCTCTCGGGTGAGGATACTGATGGAGTCGGCGACCGCCTGAATCTGCAAGGCCAGTAGCGGCAATACGCCGACCAGCATGAAAATCGTGGTCAGCGCACCGGCCCAGGTACTGCGGAAGCGGAAGGCAAACAGGTCTGCCAGCGACGACAGCTGATAGGTGCGGGTGATCTTCAGGATCGGGTAGAGCAGCACCGGCGCCAGCAGGAATGCCCCGGAAACGCCCAGGTAGCTGGACAAAAAGCCGTAGCCGTACTGATAGGCCAGGCCCACGGTGCCGTAAAACGCCCAGGCGCTGGCGTAGACGCCCAGCGACAGGGTGTAAGTCAGCGGGTGGCGAATGATCGCCCGGGGAATCATGCCCCGTTCGCTGATCCAGGCCACACCGAACAGCACCGCCAGGTACGCGGCGCTGATCAGGATCATCTGGGTCAGGCTAAAGCTCATCGGCATCTTTTTGGCTCTGCAGGATGAAGGTCACGACGATCAGGATCAGCCAGAGCAGATAAGGGCGATACCAGGCGCCAGTGGCGTCGATCCACCAATCCATGATGGCCGGGGAAAACAGGTAAATCCCCACTACCAAAAGCAGGACCAAGCGATAGATGTACATCCCGGCCTCTCTTTCTTATGCGTGTGCCCGTAAACGTGCGGCGATGGTAACGGATGGGCGCGCCACTGCAAGTACGATCACAGTAGCTGTGCCTCGGGCAGGCTCAGTGTGCGCGGGATCAGCGAGGCATCCCAGTGGGCAATGCCCCAATTCAGCACTTCCCGTGGGGTGGCGTACGTCAGTTCGGTTCCCGGGTTCTGTCCCAGCGCCCGAAGCGCGCGCAGCAGCAGGGGCGTTGCCTGATCCTCGGTCAAGGGCGGCGAACGGTAGGACTTGCCGAGTTTGTTGCCATCCGGCTGGGTAATCAGCGGGATGTGCAGGTAACGCGGTTGAGGCAGGCCGAGCAGTTCTTGCAGATAGAGCTGGCGGGGCGTGGAGTCCAGCAGGTCGGCACCGCGAACGATATCGGTGATGCCTTGCCAGGCATCGTCCAGGACCACGGCCAATTGATAGGCATAGAGCCCATCGCGACGGCGGATCACGAAATCGCCGACTTCCCGCCCCAGATGCTGTCGGTATTGGCCCTGCACCCGGTCGATGAAGTGGTATTCCAGCTCCGGTACGCGCAGGCGGATGGCCGCATCGTCAGTACCATGGCCAGCATTGCGGCAGAAGCCCGGATAAATCCCGTGAAACGGCTCCAGCTGTTTGCGCGAGCAGGTGCAGGCGTACGCCAAACCTTGATTGAACAGGCGATTGAGCACCTCGGCGTAGGCATCGTGCCGCTCGCTTTGGCGAACCAGGTCGCCATCCCACTCGAAGCCATAGCTTTCCAGTGCCTTGAGGATGGCGGCCTGGGCGCCGGGTTCCTCGCGAGGTGGATCAAGGTCTTCCATGCGCATCAGCCAGCGTCCGCCCACCGAGCGTGCGTCGAGGTAGGAGGCCAGTGCGGCGACCAGCGAGCCGAAGTGCAGATGGCCACTGGGCGTGGGGGCGAAGCGCCCGATGTAGGGGGAAACGTCAGCGGTCATGGGGTGATGTTACTTTATCTGGACTGGCGCCAACCCCCTGTGGGAGCGGGTTTGCTACCGAGGTGAATCCTGGAAACAAAAACGGAGCGTTCGCACGCTCCGTTCTTCGTTCAAGTCGCAATTATTTGCCGACTTGCTTTTCCTTGATTTCCGCCAGGGTCTTGCAGTCGATGCACAGGTCGGCGGTAGGGCGCGCTTCGAGGCGCTTGACGCCAATCTCGATGCCGCAGGATTCGCACCAGCCGTACTCTTCGTCTTCGATCAACTGGAGTGTCTTGTCGATCTTCTTGATCAACTTGCGTTCACGGTCGCGGGCACGCAGTTCTAGGGCGAATTCCTCTTCCTGGCTGGCACGGTCTGCCGGATCAGGAAAGTTGGCCGCTTCGTCCTTCATGTGGTCCACGGTCTTGTCGACACCTTCCATCAGCTCTTTTTTCCACTGATTCAGGACCTTGGTGAAGTGCTTGCGCATGGGCTCGCCCATGTACTCTTCGCCGGTTTTCTGAACATAGGGCTCGAAGCCGCTGATCGTCTGGTTTTGCTGCTTTGCTTGGGTGGACATGAAATAGACCGCCTCTACTCTTGTAATCCATCTGCGCAGGATTGCTCCATCACCGACACCTGCCGGCCCTGCGGCTGCAAGCGGGCGAACTTACCAGATCAATTCGGGCCGCGCTACTCCCGGATGTCGAGCTCGCGGCACATGGTGCTTGCGAATGACGACAAACCGTTGTCTGGTGGCTCTGGAACCCTGCTCAATTATTGATTTTAGCCAAACCTTGCGCGCGCGCTTGAGTCATTCGTGATCGGAGTTACAAGGCCTCTGACCGCTTTAGGTTCTCGCTCGTTCCTGCGCTTGGGTAGAATCGGTTTTTTATTCCGTTGAAGGAAGGCCAATGGCTCAGCCCTACAGTGCCCGCAGTCGCGCGATCGAACCTTTCCATGTCATGGCGCTGTTGGCGCGGGCCAATGAATTGCAGGCGGCCGGCCACGATGTGATCCACCTGGAAATCGGCGAGCCGGACTTCACCACCGCCGAACCGATCATCCAGGCCGGCCAGGCTGCGCTGACAGCGGGGAAGACCCGTTACACCGCCGCGCGTGGCATTCCCGAGCTGCGTGAGGCCATTTCGGGCTTTTATCAGCAACGTTATGGCTTGAACATCGACCCACGGCGCATCCTCATCACGCCGGGTGGCTCCGGCGCGCTGCTGCTGGCCAGCGCTTTGCTGGTCGACCCCGGCAAGCACTGGCTGCTGGCGGACCCGGGCTATCCGTGTAACCGGCATTTCCTGCGATTGGTCGAAGGCGCGGCACAGTTGGTGCCGGTCGGCCCGGATGTGCGTTATCAATTGACGCCGGGCCTGATCGAGCGTCATTGGGACCACGACAGCGTCGGCGCACTGGTGGCGTCGCCAGCCAATCCGACCGGCACGATCCTGACCCGCGACGAGCTGGCGAAGCTGTCTGTCGCGATCAAGGAGCGCCACGGTCATCTGGTGGTCGACGAGATTTATCATGGCCTGACCTATGGCACCGATGCGGCCAGCGTGCTGGAAGTCGACGACAGTGCATTCGTTCTGAACAGCTTTTCGAAGTACTTCGGGATGACCGGTTGGCGGCTCGGCTGGCTGGTGGCACCCGACGCGGCCGTCGGTGAGCTGGAAAAGCTTGCCCAGAACCTCTACATCAGTGCACCAAGCATGGCACAGCACGCTGCTCTGGCCTGTTTCGAGCCGGCGACCATCAGCATTCTCGAAGAGCGTCGCGCCGAATTTGGCCGGCGTCGGGACTACCTGCTGCCGGCCTTGCGTGAATTGGGCTTCGGGATTGCCGTGGAGCCGGAAGGGGCGTTCTACTTGTATGCCGATATCAGCAAGTTCGGCGGCGATGCCTTCGCGTTTTGTAAGTATTTTCTGGAAACCGAACATGTGGCATTCACCCCGGGGCTGGATTTCGGGCGTTATCAGGCCGGGCATCATGTGCGGTTCGCCTACACGCAAAATCTCGAGCGGTTGCAGGAAGCGGTCGAGCGCATTGCCCGTGGATTGCGGAGCTGGCAAGGCTGATGCGTTTTCATCCTCCCCTCGAAGAAGGGCGCCTGATCCGACGTTACAAGCGTTTTCTCGCCGATATCGAAACCGTTGGCGGCGAATTGCTGACCATTCACTGCCCGAACACAGGCTCGATGCTCAATTGTCAGGTCGAAGGCGGGCAGGTCTGGTTCAGTCGCTCCAACGATCCGAAACGCAAGTTGCCCGGCACCTGGGAGATCGGCGAAACCCCGCAAGGGCGGCTGTTTTGCGTGAACACCGCCCGCGCCAACGGTTTGATTGAAGAGGCGCTGCGAGCGGGCGTCATCACGGAGCTGAACGGGTTTACCGGGCTCAAGCGCGAAGTGGCTTATGGTCAGGAAAACAGTCGTATCGATTTCCGCCTCGATTACCCCGAAGGGCCGGCCTACGTCGAAGTCAAAAGCGTGACCCTGGGGTTCGACGGTACGGCGGTGGCGGCGTTTCCCGATGCGGTTACCCAGCGTGGCGCCAAGCATCTGCGGGAGCTGGCCCACTTGGCCAGGGACGGTATTCGCGCGGTGCAGTTGTACTGTGTTTGCCTTTCCGACATCGAGGCTGTGCGCCCGGCGCAGGAAATCGATCCGGCTTATGCGCAGGCCTTGCGTGAGGCTATTGCCTGTGGGGTCGAGGTGCTGGCCTACGGTGTGCGGTTGAGCCACGAAGAAATGCTGGTCGACCGGTGCCTGGACGTATTGCCGGGTGCTAGAGGCTGATCCAGATACCTTGTTCGTCCTCGCGGCAGGCCACGCTGGTCAAGGCTTGCCCCGCGCAAGGGCCGGCGACGCATTCACCGTCTTCGATCAGGAACAGTGCGCCATGGGTGGCGCACTGGATCAGGCTGTTGCTGGGGTCGAGAAACTGGTCGGGATGCCACTCCAGGGCAACGCCCCGGTGCGGGCAGCGATTGATATAGACGTAAACCTGTCCGCTGCGGCGCACTGCAAAAAACTTTTGGCCATCGATGTCGAACCCGCGGCTGCTGTCATTGACCAACCCGGCGCCAGCGCAAAGCAACTTCATGTCTATCCTCGGTCCCGCAGCTCGTGACTGGATATGTCCGAGCTTGAAGTTTGAATGCTATCAAATGGCTGCCCTGTCCGTCGGGTGCAAGTGCCTTCATCCTGCCAATACTTTTCCACAGGCAAAAAAAGACCCGGCAAGAGCCGGGTCAAATAACCGTGATTAGCCTGATGAGGAGATAATCCGAGAGTCCGAACCAAGGGCTTTTCAGAATATCGACCAGTCTCGCGACCAGTTGTGATAATCATATCGATTCTCATTACCAAGTCAACCGCTGTTTTTCGATTTCTTTGCGATTCGCCGGATTTGTGTCTGCAGGCCTCGTAATCATTGGGTTTCAGGCTGTAAAGCTTCGCAAGCATGTATCAGATCAGTTCTTGTGGCGTGTAGAGATGGCTTCCAGTTGTTTGTTCAGGGCTTCCTTGCGCTCGGCAGGAATGTCATTCCAGTGAACGTCCATCAGTGCGCCTTCAATTGCGTACAACAACACCTTGGACGCCCGAAAACCGCGCGTGCGCACGGCCCGATAAGCATCCACCGCCCCGAGGCGACGCAAGTCCGAAGCGCTATGGATGCCCACGGCATGCAGCCATTGCGCTGACGTCTTGCCAAGATTCTTCAGGTGTTGCAGTTCATCATTCATCAAGCCTCCTTGCGATGGCCGAATGGAGAGCGTGGGCAATCTTCTGAGGAGTGTAGCCATCAGTAGGAAAAGCGTGATTGTTTGCTCGATTACGACGCAAATGCTTCTAAGAAACGAGTATTGGCAGGGCGTGAAAAGTCTATGCGCGCGGGAGGAAGAGTGGGGGAGAGCAAGGATTTAGGGGCGAATATCCCAGCAGTCCAGCGCAGCGCAGGCGCTGGACGTGTAAGGCGGCGAGACGGTGATTATCGGGTGCGATAACGCAATCGCGTGCCGAAGTTCATCGACATCAGGATTTCGTCGGCACTGAGTTCGACCGGAAAGTACGTACCGGAGATCTGCGCGTGAGCCAGGCTCGCGCCTTCCAGGTTCGCTTTGCGAAAATCGATGCCGCGCAAGTCGGCGGAACGGAAGTAGGCGTCGCTGAAATCCACGCCGTCGGCATTCAGCTCGCGCAGGTCCAGCCCCCGGAAATCTCCACCTGCCATGTCGATGGGACCATCCTTGGGGCGTTCACTGTTGAAGCCTTTGATGTCGTCTTTGTGCAGCAGGGCATATAGCGATGTGTCGAGAAGTTTAGGCTGGCTCATGTCGCATCACCTGATGGTTTTATGACGCCAGTATAGTGCCACCATTTGAAGGTCGTGAAGCCAGCGCGGACTTCACGACCGAAATAGTTTCTTACAGGCCTGGCAGGCGCTGGCGAATCTGTTCCACAACGGTATCGAGCGTCCCGCTTTCATTGGTCTGGACGCGCTTGCTGCAGAGGATTTCCGCAGGCGTCAGCGCTTCACGGCTGGTTTGCTGGGCTGCGATAACGGCCAGGGTGGCATCGGACGGGTCTTTCTTGTCTGCCTGGCGCATGGCCAGCCAGCTTTCGATCACGGCCTGTGGCGCATTGCAGTCGAGGATCAGGAAGGGCGCGCCGGTGGCTTCGGCAACCTTCGCTGCACTGTCACGCTGATCATGCTTGAGGTAAGTGGCATCCACCACCACCGGGAAACCCGCACGCAGAATGACGCCGGCGATTTCGTGCAGGCGGGCATAGGTCGCTGCACTGGCGTCGGCGCTATAGATGCCGGCCTGTACGTCGTTCTCGATGGTTTGCTCGCCGAACAGGCGCTTGCGCTCGACATCGGAACGCAGGCGGATCGCACCCAGGGCTTCGACCAGGCGCATGGCGACGTGGCTCTTGCCGACAGCGGAAACACCGTGGGTAATGGCCATGAAACGCGAAGGAATGGTGCTATAGCTTTCCGCCAGGTTGGCGTAGTTGCGGTACTGGCGCAGGGTGGTGGCGCGCTGCACCGCAGTGGCGTCGGCCGGCATGCTGAACAGGGCAACCTTGGCGCGAACCAGTGCGCGGTAGGCTTTATAGAAGTTCAGCAGTTCGAGGCCGCGATAGTCGCCGGTCAGCTCCAGGTACTGGCTGATGAAGCGACGCGCCAGGCACTTCAAGCCGCGATCTTCCAGGTCCATCGCCAGGAAGCCGGTGTCGGCGTAAACGTCGGTAAAGCGAAACGGTTCGTTGAATTCGATGCAGTCGAAGATCACGACCTTGCCGTCGATCACGGTGGCGTTACCCAGGTGGATATCACCGTGGCATTCACGAATGAAACCTTCGGCCTTGCGCTGGGCGAGCAGCGGCTTTAGGCGCTCGAAGCTGCTTTCTGCCCAGGCTTGCAGGGCGTCGAGTTGCAACAGGTCGGCTTTATCGCTGAGGAACGGGCGGATCTGTTCGAAGTTCTGCCGCACCGGCGCCATGACACTGTCCGGGGTGCCGGCTTCGTGCCCGGCCGGCACCTTCGGTGCGTTGAGGTGGAAGCGGGCGATTTGCTCGGCCATCTCGTCGATGTGCGCGGTGGTCAGTTCGCCATTGGCTTGCAGGGTGCTGAGCAAGCCGGTTTGCGGGAACTGGCGCATCTTCAGTACGTATTCGATGGCCGGGCCTTCGCCGCCCAGTTGCGGAGCTTCGGCGCTGCCGGTGACGGGCAGCACTTCGAGGTACAGATCGTCGGTCAGGCGCTGGTTCAGGCGCAGTTCTTCAGCGCAAAAGTGTTCGCGAGCCTCAAGGCTGGTGAAGTCAAGAAAACCGAAATTGACCGGCTTCTTCACTTTATAGGCATAGGGGCCGGTGAGCAGTACCCAGGAAATATGGGTCTCGATGACCTGGAATCCCTCTACAGGATGCGGGTAGAGGGCAGGGTTTTGCAGGGCAGCGATCAGGGACTGGCTCACAGGCGATCCTTCAGAGTCTGGGAAATTCAAGGCCGTCATTATGGCTGCAAGTCCGCCTGACGCAAACCTCGGAGCGCTCCTGTTGAGGATGAATAAAGTGCGTATAATCCGCCGCCATGACTCGTACTCGAACTCCCCGCACCCCAAAAAAACCACCCTCCAAGGGCCTGCGCCCGTGGCTGGGCTGGGCCATTAAACTCAGTCTGGTCGCCCTTGTGGTGCTGGCCGGATTCGCCGTTTACCTTGATGCAATCGTCCAGGAGAAGTTCTCCGGCAAGCGCTGGACCATCCCGGCCAAGGTTTACGCGCGCCCGCTCGAACTGTTCGTCGGACAGAAGCTGAGCCGGGATGATTTCCTGACCGAACTCGATGCCCTGGGTTATCGCCGTGAAAGCGTGGCCAATGGTCCGGGGGCGGCGTCGGTCAATGGCAATACCGTTGACCTGAACACCCGCGGCTTCCAGTTCTATGAAGGCATGGAGCAAGCACAACCGGTGCGGGTGCGTTTCTCCGGCGATTACGTGGCCGAGTTGGCGGGGGCAAAAGGCTCGAAGCTGTCGGTGGTGCGCCTGGAGCCGCTGTTGATCGGTGGCCTGTACCCGAAAAACCTCGAAGACCGGATTCTGATCAAGATCGATCAGGTGCCGCCGTACCTGCTTGAAACGCTGGTGGCGGTCGAGGATCGTGATTTTTATCATCACTTTGGTGTTTCGCCGAAGTCGATCGCCCGTGCAATCTGGGTCAACGGTTCGTCCGGGCGCATGCGTCAGGGCGGCAGTACCCTGACGCAACAGTTGGTCAAGAACTTCTACCTGACCAACGAGCGCAGCCTGAGCCGCAAACTCACCGAAGCGATGATGGCGCTGCTACTTGAACTGCATTACGACAAGCCCGAAATTCTCGAGGCTTACCTCAACGAAGTGTTTATCGGGCAGGACGGTCAGCGCGCGGTGCATGGTTTCGGCCTGGCCAGCCAGTTCTTCTTCAGCCAGCCGCTGGCCGAGCTCAAGCTGCATCAGGTTGCGCTGCTGGTGGGCATGGTCAAGGGGCCTTCTTCCTATAACCCCCGTCGTTATCCGGAGCGTGCCCTCGAGCGGCGCAACCTGGTGCTCGATGTGCTGCAAGAGCAGGGCGTCGCGACTGCCGAGCAGGTTGAGGCGGCGAAGAAAATGCCTTTGGGCGTGACCAAGCGCGGCAGTCTGGCGGACAGCTCGTTCCCCGGCTTCCTCGATCTGGTCAAGCGTCAGCTGCGCGAAGACTATCGCGACGAAGACTTGACCGAAGAAGGGCTGCGCATCTTCACCAGCTTCGATCCGATCCTGCAGATGAAGGCTGAAGCTTCGGTCAACGACACCTTCAAGCGCCTGGCTGGGCGCAAGGGTTCCGATGACGTGGAAGCGGCAATGGTCGTGACCAACCCGGAGACGGGGGAGGTGCAGGCCATGATCGGCAGTCGCCAGGCCAGTTTTGCCGGGTTCAACCGGGCGCTGGATGCGGTACGGCCGATCGGCTCGCTGATCAAGCCGGCGGTTTACCTGACCGCACTGGAGAAACCAAGCCAGTACACACTGACCAGTTGGCTGTCGGACGAATCCTTTTCGGTCAAAGGCGCGGACGGTCAGGTCTGGAAGCCGCAGAACTATGATCGTCGTTCTCACGGTACAGTGTTCCTCTATCAAGGCCTGGCGCATTCCTACAACCTGTCGACCGCGCGTCTCGGTTTGGCGGTGGGGGTGCCGAACGTCCTGAAAACGGTGGAGCGCCTGGGTGTGACCCGTGAATTCCCGGCCTTCCCGTCGATGTTGCTCGGGGCCGGCGGCATGACGCCAATCGAAGTGGCGACCATGTACCAGACCCTCGCCAACGGCGGCTTCAATACGCCGATGCGCGGGATTCGCAGCGTGCTGACTGCCGAGGGCGAGCCGCTCAAGCGTTATCCATTCCAGATCCAGCAACGTTTCGATCCGGCCTCCATTTACCTGATCCAGAGCGCCATGCAGCGGGTGATGCGTGAAGGTACCGGCAGCTCGGTCTATAACGTGCTGCCAAGGACCCTGACCCTGGCGGGCAAGACCGGTACCAGTAACGACTCGCGGGACAGTTGGTTTGCCGGTTTCAGCCAGGACTTGCTGGCGGTGGTCTGGCTGGGTCGCGACGACAACGGCAAGACGCCATTCACCGGCGCCACAGGGGCCTTGCAGGTCTGGACCAGTTTCATGCGCAAGGCCGACCCGTTGCCGCTGGACATGCCGCAGCCGGATAATATCGTTCAGGCCTGGGTGGACTCGCGAACCGGGCAAGGTTCTGATGCTGGTTGCCCGGGTGCCGTGCAGATGCCGTATATTCGCGGCAGTGAACCACCTCCCGGTGCCGCTTGCGGTGGTGAAAACCCTGCAGAGTCGGTGATGGACTGGGTCAAAGGCTGGATGAATTAAGCAAAGAGGGTTTCAAGTGAACAAGTGGTTGATTCCAGCGGTTGCCGCCGTAGCTTTGCTCAGCGGTTGTTCCAGCGTACAACGTGGCTCGATTCCGGTTGTGGACTCCGGCACCGCCGTGTCCAACAGTGAGCGGATCTCGGCCAATGGCGGTTTCCGCCAGACGACCGTCAAGCGCCCAGCGCAGGGGCAGTCGCAGACCCAGGCGATTGCGCAGGGTGACAGCGGCGTAGTGGTGATGGTGCCAGGCGCGGCAACGACTTCGACGCCGATCAGCACCACGCCGATCACGCCGGGTCCGATCACGCCGGGGCCGATTGACACGTCGCCGGTCCAATCGGCGCCGATCAATCAGGGCAGCTACAGCATGCCGTCGTCGCCAAGCGGGATTCCATCGGCCAGTTCGGGCGGACTTTCTGCCGACGAGCAGTTGGACGGCCCGGTATTGGCTTTGCTGACCACCGCTCAACAGCAACAGGCGAGCGGTGATCTTAATGGTGCCTCCTCCAGCCTCGAACGCGCCCAGCGCGTTGCACCGCGTGAGCCGCAGGTGCTTTACCGGCTAGCCCAGGTGCGCATGTCTCAGGGCGATGCCGCCCAGGCCGAACAGTTCGCTCGCCGTGGGCTGACCCTTGCCAATGGCCGTCCAGCCCTTCAGGCCAACTTGTGGGAGCTGATTGGCCAGGCGCGCGAAAAGCAGGGTGACTCCCAGGGCGCGGCATTGGCTCGTCAGAAGGCCAAGGTAACGCTGTGATGGATGCGCGCTTTCTGAAAATCGCCGATCAACTGTTGTTGATCGAGCGCGAGTTGCGGGTGCAAGGATGGTGGGATGAGGTCTCGCCCTCTGCCGAAGCGCTTTCCAGTGTCGAGCCGTTTTCGGTCGACACACTGGATTTCGAGCAATGGCTGCAATGGATCTTCCTGCCACGCATGAAGATGATCCTCGAGCAGGATTTGCCGCTACCCAACGCTTCGGGCATTCAGGAAATGGCTGAAATGGTCTTTGCCGGGCGCAATGTCCAGGGTAGGGATCGGCAGTTGCAGGTGCTGCTCAAAGAATTCGATCAGCTGATTACCGCGTCCCGCTGAGCCAGAAGCTGCCAGCGTCCGCTGGCAGTTGTTCACAATATCTGTCTATTTTGTCGGCCGTTGCTGGGTAAGTGCATTCGCGTGCCAATTTTTTGCTAAAAGTTGCGCAATCGAAGCTAACACAGGGCTGATTTACGGGTTTTTTCTTGCGTTCTCATGCGCTTAGTAGAATAAAGCACATAGACGACTTGACTTGCGAAGGACGAAACAGAAGAATCCAAAGTCCGCTGTACAGGGACTGCCAGAAGCAGACCCTCTCAGCAGATCATGAGGCGCATATCCGCGTCGACCTGTTACACCCGCAACGCGTTACCTCGCGCTGGGTGGGAAAGCCCCGCAACACTTGGGACGATCCCAATACTTGCTCAGTCAGTGCTGACGTAGTCGGCGACCACCGTCGCTCATGCTCTGCCGAGAAGTAAACCTATTAAGACCCGTTCCATTTTTCGTGGGCGGTATTCTGGCGTTTTAGAGGTGAGCAACGTGGAGCTTTTATCTGGCGGTGAGATGCTCGTCCGCTTCTTGCGTGACGAAGGCGTCAAGTATATCTACGGGTACCCGGGTGGTGCTCTTCTTCATGTCTACGATGCCCTGTTCAAAGAACCGGAAGTGACCCACATCCTGGTTCGTCACGAGCAAGCGGCTACCCATATGGCTGACGGCTACGCCCGTGCCACCGGTAAAGCCGGTGTGGTACTGGTGACTTCCGGTCCTGGCGCAACAAACGCCATCACCGGTATCGCCACCGCCTACATGGACTCCATTCCGATGGTGATCATTTCCGGCCAGGTGCCTAGCACCATGGTGGGTACCGATGCGTTCCAGGAAACCGACATGATCGGTATCTCCCGGCCGATCGTGAAGCACAGCTTCATGATCAAGCACGCGTCGGAAATCCCGGAAGTCATGAAGAAGGCGTTCTACCTGGCACAATCCGGTCGTCCTGGTCCGGTCGTCGTCGATATTCCGAAAGACATGACCAACCCGGCCGAGAAGTTCGAATACATCTTCCCGAAAAAAGCCAAGTTGCGCTCCTACAGCCCGGCTGTTCGCGGTCACTCCGGTCAAATCCGCAAGGCGGCAGAAATGCTCCTGGCGGCCAAGCGTCCTGTGTTGTATTCGGGCGGCGGCGTGATCCTCGGCGGTGGTTCCGCACCACTGACCGAACTGGCGAAGATGCTCAACCTGCCAGTGACCAATACCCTGATGGGCCTCGGTGGCTTCCCTGGCACCGACCGTCAGTTCATCGGCATGCTCGGCATGCACGGCAGCTACACCGCCAACCTGGCGATGCACCATGCTGACGTGATCCTCGCTGTCGGCGCACGTTTCGACGACCGTGTCATCAACGGCGCGTCGAAGTTCTGCCCGAACGCCAAGATCATTCACATCGACATCGACCCGGCTTCGATCTCCAAGACCATCAAGGCCGACGTGCCTATCGTGGGTCCGGTTGAGAGTGTCCTGACCGAAATGGTCGCGATCCTCAAGGAAATCGGCGAGACCCCGAACAAGGAATCCGTTGCCAGCTGGTGGAAGCAGGTTGACGAGTGGCGCGGTGATCGCGGCCTGTTCCCGTATGACAAGGGCGACGGCAGCAAGATCAAGCCGCAGACCGTGATCGAAACCCTGTGCGAAGTGACCAATGGCGACGCCTTTGTGACCTCCGACGTGGGCCAGCACCAGATGTTTGCTGCGCAGTACTACAAGTTCAACAAGCCGAACCGCTGGATCAACTCCGGTGGCCTGGGCACCATGGGCTTCGGTTTCCCGGCGGCCATGGGCATTCAGTTGAGCTACCCGGATGCCGACGTCGCCTGTGTAACGGGCGAAGGCAGTATCCAGATGAACATCCAGGAACTGTCCACCTGTCTGCAATACGGGTTGCCGGTAAAAATCGTCATTCTGAACAACGGCGTTCTGGGTATGGTTCGCCAGTGGCAGGACATGAGCTATGGCAGCCGTCACTCGCACTCCTACATGGAGTCGTTGCCTGACTTCGTCAAGCTGGCTGAAGCCTATGGCCACGTTGGCGTGCGCATCACTGAATCGAAAGATTTGAAGTCGAAGATGGAAGAAGCGTTCGCCATGAAAGATCGCCTGGTGGTGATCGATATTTCGGTCGATACCAGCGAGCACGTCTACCCGATGCAGATCAAAGACGGCTCCATGCGCGATATGTGGCTGAGCAAGACGGAGCGTACCTAATCATGCGGCACATTATTTCCTTGCTTCTGGAAAACGAACCCGGTGCTCTGTCTCGTGTGGTTGGCCTGTTCTCGCAGCGCAACTACAACATCGAAAGCCTGACCGTGGCCCCGACCGAAGACCCGACCCTGTCGCGTCTGACGCTCACCACGGTTGGTCACGATGAAGTCATCGAGCAGATCACCAAGAACCTGAACAAGCTGATCGAAGTGGTAAAACTGGTCGACCTGTCGGAGAGTGCTCACATCGAGCGCGAACTGATGCTGGTCAAGGTCAAGGCCACCGGCGCCCAGCGTGCCGAGATCAAGCGCACTACCGATATTTACCGTGGACAGATCGTCGATGTCAGCGCCAGCGTGTATACCGTTCAACTGACCGGTACCAGCGACAAGCTCGACAGCTTCATTCAGTCCATTGGCACCGCCTCGATTCTGGAGACCGTCCGTAGCGGCGTGACCGGCATTGCCCGCGGCGACAAAGTACTCAGCATCTAAACCAAATTAGCGAACGGCCTGAACGGCCTGATATAGGGGAAATTCATGAAAGTTTTCTACGATAAAGACTGCGACCTGTCGATCATCCAGGGCAAGAAAGTTGCCATCATCGGTTACGGTTCCCAGGGCCACGCTCAAGCGTGCAACCTGAAAGACTCCGGCGTTGACGTGACTGTCGGTCTGCGTAAAGGCTCGGCTACCGTTGCCAAGGCTGAAGCCCACGGCCTGAAAGTGACCGACGTTGCTTCCGCTGTTGCGGCTGCCGACCTGGTCATGATCCTGACCCCGGACGAATTCCAGTCCTCCCTGTACAAGAACGAAATCGAGCCGAACATCAAGAAAGGCGCCACCCTGGCCTTCTCCCACGGCTTCGCGATCCATTACAACCAGGTTGTGCCGCGCGCTGACCTCGACGTGATCATGATCGCGCCGAAGGCTCCAGGCCACACCGTACGTTCCGAGTTCGTGAAAGGCGGCGGTATCCCTGACCTGATCGCTATCTACCAGGACGCCTCGGGCAACGCCAAGAACGTCGCTCTGTCCTACGCTGCCGGTGTTGGCGGCGGTCGTACCGGCATCATCGAAACCACCTTCAAGGACGAGACTGAAACCGACCTGTTCGGCGAACAAGCCGTTCTGTGCGGCGGTACCGTTGAGCTGGTCAAGGCCGGTTTCGAAACCCTGGTTGAAGCTGGCTACGCGCCGGAAATGGCCTACTTCGAGTGCCTGCACGAACTGAAGCTGATCGTTGACCTCATGTACGAAGGCGGTATCGCCAACATGAACTACTCGATCTCCAACAATGCCGAATACGGCGAGTACGTGACCGGCCCTGAAGTCATCAACGCCGAATCCCGTCAGGCCATGCGCAACGCCCTGAAACGTATTCAGGACGGCGAATACGCCAAGATGTTCATCAGCGAAGGCGCTACCGGCTATCCTTCGATGACCGCCAAGCGTCGTAACAACGCCGCTCACGGTATCGAAATCATCGGCGAGCAACTGCGCTCCATGATGCCGTGGATCGGTGCCAACAAGATCGTCGACAAAGCCAAGAACTAAGTCACGCACTTGTACGAAAAACGCGGCTTAGGCCGCGTTTTTTCGTTTGGGGGGCCGGTTCTGGTATAAAGCTGCATCGTTTGCGGCCGAACCGTCGTCCCAGACACCTGTCCAAACTTTCCACCCCGTTGCAAGGTAATGTCCATGAGCGAACGCCCCGAAGAGCCAAACCAGGCTTCTGACGCCGAAAGCCTGCTGCCCATCGATGAGCATGTCGAAGAAGGGCATGACGCGGAAGGTCGTAAAGTCCGGCATCGTGGTATCTATCTTCTGCCGAATCTGTTCACTACAGCGAACCTGTTCGCAGGGTTCTATTCCATCATCAACTCGATGAGTGCCCAGGCGGCCTTGAGTGCTGGTGACTCGGGCAATGCGAGCAAGTATTTCGCGTTCGCGGCCATCGCGATTTTTGTCGCCATGGTGCTCGATGGTCTTGATGGGCGCGTGGCTCGCATGACCAATACCCAGAGTGCCTTCGGTGCCGAGTACGACTCGTTGTCGGACATGGTTGCCTTTGGTGTTGCCCCTGCATTGCTGGCTTTCGGTTGGGCCTTGGGTGACATGGGCAAGGTTGGCTGGATGGTCGCCTTCATCTATGTGGCGGGCGCGGCATTACGTCTCGCACGCTTCAACACCCAGGTCGGCACCGCGGACAAGCGCTACTTCATCGGTCTGGCCAGTCCTGCCGCTGCAGGTGTGGTTGCAGGTATCGTCTGGGCGTTCAGCGACTACGGCATCCAGGGTTCCAAGATGTCTTTCCTGGTTGCGCTGATGGTGGCGGCGGCCGGCATGCTGATGGTCAGCAACATCAAGTACAACAGCTTCAAGGAACTGGACCTGAAGGGGCGAGTGCCTTTCGTGGCGATCCTCGCAGTAGTGTTGGTGTTCGCGGTTGTTTTCAGTGATCCGCCGCGCATCCTGCTGCTGGTCTTCCTCGCCTATGCCGCGTCCGGTCCGGTTCAATACCTGTTACATCTTCGTCGGCGTAAAAGCGTCGAGTGATGTAATTTCCCCCATACTCCGCAGTCTGTTGGTGCATCTGTTCTCCAATACTGCGGAGTAGCCATGCTGATCAAAGTCACTAAAGCATCCGACTGCCATGAGTCGGATGTCACGCCTGAATCCATCTATCTTTCTCGACGCAATGTATTGAGTGTTGCTGTTACCGGTTTGGCCGTGAGCGGTCTTCCTCGGTGGGCGGCTGCCGACAATGTGGCGCGTTATGCGGATGTCGAGCCAGGCAAGGCGCCTGTCTGGTTCAGCGAAAAACTTTCCTCGGTCAAGTGGGGGGCAGTTGTCGTCAAGGATGAGGCGATCACGCCGTTCAAGGACGCGACCCACTACAACAACTTCTACGAGTTCGGCACTGATAAAGGTGATCCGGCTGCGAATGCCGGCACGCTGAAGACTGAACCGTGGTCTGTGGTGGTGGATGGGGAGGTGGGCAAGCCCGGGCGGTATGCCCTCGAAGACTTCATGAAACCGTATCAGCTGGAGGAGCGAATCTACCGACTGCGCTGCGTGGAAGCCTGGTCGATGGTCATTCCCTGGATCGGTTTCCCGCTCTCGGCTTTGCTCAAGGAGGTAGAGCCGACCTCGAAAGCCAGATTCATGCGCTTCGAAACCCTGCAGGATCCCAAAAGCATGCCGGGCCAGCGCTCCGGTTTTGCCTTGATCGACTGGCCTTATATAGAGGGGCTGCGACTGGATGAGGCCATGAGTCCGTTGGCGATTCTTGCGGTCGGCATGTACGGGCGTGTATTGCCAAATCAGAACGGCGCGCCGTTGCGTCTGGTCGTGCCCTGGAAGTACGGGTTCAAAAGTATCAAGTCCATCGTGCGCATCAGTCTGGTCGGCGAGCAGCCGAAAACCACCTGGCAGAGCATTGCGGCGGATGAATATGGCTTTTATGCGAACGTGAATCCCACCGTTGATCATCCTCGCTGGACTCAGGCCCGTGAGCGCCGCCTGCCTAGTGGCTTGTTCAAGCCCAATGTGCGCGACACGCAATTGTTCAACGGCTATTCAGAGGAAGTCGCCTCTCTATATACGGGGCTCGACCTGAGGAAGAACTACTGATGCGCTATCCGTTTTGGCGTGTCGGTGTCTTTGTCGTGGTGCTGGTGTGGCCGCTGCTGTGGTTGTACCAGGCCCTGGAGGATGTTCTCGGGCCGGATCCGGGCAAGGTGCTGGTCGACCGGCTGGGTTTGGGGGCGCTTGTTCTGCTGCTCGTCATCTTGAGTTTGACGCCTTTGCAGAAACTCACGGGTTGGGCAGGGTGGAATGTCGTGCGGCGACAGTTGGGATTGTGGTGCTTTGCCTATGTGCTGCTCCACCTCAGTAGTTATTGCGCATTCATACTTGGGTTTGATTGGTCGCAGCTGGGTGTCGAGTTGCGCAAGCGGCCTTACATTATTGTAGGGGGGCTGGGTTTTCTTGGTTTGCTGGCATTGGCGGTGACTTCCAATCGATATAGTCAGCGACGATTGGGTGCCCGCTGGAAGAAGTTGCATCGCTTGGCGTATGTCATTCTCGGGCTTGGATTACTGCATATGCTCTGGATTGTGCGCGCCGACCTGAAGGAGTGGGTGATCTATGCATCTACAGGTGCATTACTGTTAGTGCTGCGGCTACCGCCTTTGGCGCGTCGAATCCCGCGTCTAATGGCTAAAAAGGGCTCTTCTGCCAAAAAGGCGTAAATAGTGGTTGACAGCAGATTCTGGAGGCCTATAATTCGCCCCACTTCCGGCGCAGTCGAAACGGAAAACTCCTTGGAAAACAATGAGTTACGCAGTTTTCGACAGCAGGTTGCTTCAGTTCATCGAAGCCGAAAGGGAGTTGAAAAAGAGGTGTTGACAGCAGCGTGTAACGCTGTAGAATTCGCCTCCCGCTGATGAGAGATCTGAAGCGCAAGTGGTTGAAGTTGAAAAGGAAACTTGGAAAACTTCTGAAAATAACCACTT